>TBL_comb47_HYPODRAFT_10007128_pt1 | contig 11854 bp, 9 predicted proteins | sample TroBogypolimnion_40_FD_10682 | JGI IMG/M metagenome (IMG submission 10682) | reverse complement strand
CGCCGACTTTCTCAAAGCCGCCGACATCATCGCCCTGCCAGCAATGGAGCGAGATCGGGGTGGCGGCGAGCCGTTGCAGGGCGGCTTCGGTATCCACGCCGAGCGCGGCGTAGGTTTCTTGGGCGATGGTGTAGGGAGTCATGGGAGTGGGGTCGTAGGTGGTTTAAATCAAGTGCATCAGGCTTATCTGCCGAGGTAGTTGCCATAGCCAATGACCAAGGTGGATGTCACCAACACCGCCAGACCCAGGAACAGCAGGCGCCGGGCCTTGCTACTCGCGCCCTTCCATTCGTGAAGGGCAAGCCCCCAGATGGAACTGAAGATGATGATCGAGGCCATGTGCAGCGTCCAACTTGAGAACTTGTATTGGCCCATCTGGGTCTCGCCCATCGAGTAGAAGAAGAATTGGAAGTACCAGGTGACCCCGGCCAGCGCCGAGAAGATATAGTTGGTGAGCAAGGGCACCGGCGTCTTGTCGGTGCGCCCGTCCAACAGGGCCGCCGTGTCGTGCGCGCTTTCGGCTTGCAAGGCTGCGGCCTTGGACAGCGGTGACTGCTGGCCCGGTTTGGAGGTGAAATACTGATAGCCCGTCTTGTTGCGCCAGTTGAGCAGAATGCACCAGATGAAGTTGGTGGTGAAGCCGCCTAACAAAACTATGATCAACACCGGCAGCCCGGTCCAGAGGCTGTGGCGGTCGTGGATGGCGATGAGATTGGCACCGGCTTCTGACACCGCCAGCGCGGTTTCCTTTTCCGCCAGGGTGGACATTTCCTGCACGATTTTCAGTTTCTCCTGCACGATTTTGAGATCCTTGGACTCTCCGGCAACTGCGGCGAGACGCTTGGCATAATCGATCACCCGCCCGCCCACCAGCGCACCGCCACTCTTGGGGGCCGCCGCCGCCGCGGCAATCACCGCGTCGGCCTTGGCCTGAGCTTTTGGCAGTTCGGCTTGCAACTTGGTCAATTGCGCATCGCTCGCCGCAACCTTGGCATCCGTTAACTCGGCGATCTTCCGTTGGATCACATACGGCCTTTCGATGAGCGCGGTGACGTCGCTGAGCGTCGGGTCCTTGGCGGTTTTGCTCGGGGCCTTGTCCTTCCTGGCGTCATCCTCATTCTGGAACAGTTCCTTCGGGAGCACAGCCAGCAGGGGCTTAACATCTTCATCCGCCGGTTGGTACGCCCGCGCGACATGCTTGCCTTCCTTGGCCGCGGAATTTACCATGTCCACCTTGAGCGTGGTCTCACGGATGAAGTCACCCGAACTGAGGCCGAACGCAAAGCAGGCGCTCATGATGCCGGAGAAAGTGGCGACCAGAATCCCTTTCTTGAAATTGAATTCCTTGACCGTCTCGAGTTTGTCTTCCTCGGACATCTCGCCCTCTTTGGTATGGCCTGCCAGCGCGGTGATGATGATGCCGACAAGACACACCCCCAGACCGGCCAGCACCCAGCGGCCATGCACCGGGTCAATCAGCTTGGAGGTGAACTCGCCCCGGTAAATCGGCGGAATCAGCATGCCGAACACCGTGCAATACCCCAGCGCCACCGCCATGCCCAGTGACATGCCCAGGTAGCGCATCGTCAGGCCGAAGGTCAGACCGCCAAAGCCCCACAACAAGCCGAACAGATAGGTGTAAAACCACACGTGGCCAGGGGTCTCCGACAGCACCGTTAGAACATCGGTGGTCTTGAGAATTGCGAAAAACCACGGTGCGATGAGCCACGAGAAAAATCCGCCGACGAGCCAGTAGGTTTCCCACGACCAGCGTTTGACGCCCTTGTAAGGCACATAGAAACTGCCGGAGGCCAGGCCTCCGAGCCAATGGAAGAAAACACCAAGAATCGGATTCATTTGAAGCGGGTTGTACGGGTGGTTGCTGGAATGCGGAATTGCCCTTGGCCCCGCCGCGACGTCGCAGACGGCTCCATGACCGAAAAGCTGAACTTGTTGTAGCCAGCCGGACGGCCCTTGGCTACACTTGCTTTGCCAAACTTTGCGGCAGGCGATTTCGCCTACCACAAGGCCAAATGCCTGATTTAATCCCGCCCAACCTCATGCCAACGCAAGCTTTGCGCCAAGCCCCCCGCAATTTCGCCCGCTACCTGCCCATCGACGACGCGCTGTTTGCCAGTCCGGTGTTCCTGACCAGCGCCGGGCGGACGTCCATTGCGCCCGGTGCCGCCTACCCGCCGCCGGGGCATCCCGACCTCTATCAGTTCAAGTGGCGCGAAGGCCGCGTCCTGCCTGAGTTCTCCCTGCTCTGGGTCGAGGCCGGTGCCGGCATGTGGGAAACCCACCGCGGCTCGTTCCCGATTCGCGCCGGCCAGGTCGGCCAGGTGCTCTCCGGCCAGTGGCACCGCTACCGGCCCGACCCGGCCAGCGGCTGGAGCGAATGCTGGGTCCAGTTCAACGGCCGGCTCGCCCATGAGCTGGAGGCCAGCGGGCATTTCTCCAGCGCCCACCCGGTTTCCACTCCCGGCAATCCGCGGCTCTTCGCGCGACAGTTGCTCGCGTTCCTGCGCGACATCGCGGCGCCGGATTTTTCTAACAGCACCGCCCAGGGGCTGCGCCTGCTCGGTTTGTTAGGCGCGCTCAAGGACCCCGCCCCAGCCGCCGCCGCGGCCCCGCGCAGTCTGATAGAAAAGGCCCGCCAGCACATCTGGAGCCACAGCCACCGCCAGTTGAACGTCAGCGAGGTGGCCGAGCACCTCGGGGTGAGCCGCCGCACCCTCGAGCGCGCGTTCACCGCCGCGGGCCTGCCCGGGGTGTTGGATGAAATCACCCGCTGCCGTCTCAACCGCGCCGAGCGACTGTTGCGCGAAACCCGCCTGCCCGTGCAGCACATCGTGAGCCTCTCGGGCTTCGGCACCGCCGAGCAAATGCGCCTGCACTTCCACGCGCGCCACCAGCGCAGTCCGGCCCAATACCGCAAATCCAACAGGGAGGGGCGATCCTCCGAGTCGCCCCGCCCATGAGGCTGACGGGACGCGTTAGGAGGGGCGATCTCCGAATCGCCCATGCCCATGACGGGCCAATGAAAAGCGGTTTGACGCCCCATGCTGGGAATAGCGACCGTTTCGGGAGCGAGGGCTGGGTCCAGTTCTCCGAATTCTCCACTTGACAACCGTACGGGCACCCATATTGTCACCCATATCGCACGATGAAAACCACTCTGGAGCTTCCCGATGACTTGATGATCCAAGCCAAGGCCACCGCCGCCAAACGCCATACCACGCTCAAGGCCATGTTTGAAAACGCGCTGCGGAGGGAAATCAATTACCAGCTCCCGCATCCCGGGAAATCGGAACTTTTCACCACCAATGAATCCGGTTTCCCGGTCATCAAGCGCCTGGGCAAGCCCGTCATCACCAACCAAATGATTTATAAAATCATGGACGAGGAAGACATTTGAGAGTCGTATTATGTATTTATTGGATGTTAACCTTTTGATTGCCCTTGGAGATCCCTGCCATGTCCACGCATTGCGCGCTCACCGCTGGTTTGCTTCCATCAAGGGCGAGGCGTGGGCGACCTGCCCACTGGTGCAGAATGGATTTTTGAGAATTCTGGGCAATGCCTCCTACTACAAGTCACCGGGACCACCTCAAGTCGTGAAGGCCCTCCTCCAACAAATCTGCACCCAGCCCGGCCACCAATTCTGGCCGGACTCCGTCACCCTCACGGATTACCCTACGCTTCCTGCTGCCAAACATCTCACGGATTTCTATCTGCTGGCCCTCGCCAGCCATCGCAAGGGGAAGTTAGCCACCCTCGATCAGCGCATTGATCCATCCCTGATTCCCGGTGGGAAAAGGGCTTATTGCGTCATCCCCTGATTAACCCAAGACGATTTCCACTGGACCTTGGCCGCGTCGCGACAATCCCGAGTCCGATCGGACCGCAGGTTGTCGCCGCGGGGCGGGCTGAAAACAGGGCGGCCATCGCCGATAGGTTCAGGACGCCATTCCTCTGGCAAGTGAGGGCAACGCGCGTTTTAGGAAAAATCAGCCGGCCTCCGGTTTCTGGCATGAATGGTGAAGCGGGACGAGGATGACCACGGATGGAGAGGATTACACGGATTGCACGGAGGAAGAAAAGAGATTTGACCGCAAAGACGCCAAGAAAGGAAGGGGTATAGCGAGAGTGGGCAGCGACGCGCTCATTCTCTCAAACCTTTGAATTCTTTGCGTCTTAGCCTGCCCCGGAATAGCCGACAGGCGACACCGGGCGGTCATAACTCGTTCTTCAATCCGTGCAATCCGTGTAATCCTGTAATCCGTGGTGATCCTAGGCCGTCTTGCCCCCAACGCCTGTCGGACTGCACCCGGTTGTTTGAATGCTTGAAAAGCAGGACCGGACCCCTGCCCTGGCTCGCGACAATGCCAGGTCCGATCGGACCGCAGGTTGTCGCGGCGGGGCGGGCTGGAAATCGTCGGGACGGTCGTTGGAATGCCGCTACTTGAGCTGTGTCATTGTGACATGCCGTGTTCCTTGGCGAAGGCGGCGGCGGCTGGCGGGTCTTTGGACTGCCATTTCGCAGCGAGTTCCTTGAGTGCCCGGATGCGCAGCTTGTCATCGGCCAACTTGAGCGCCCACTGCATGGCACTGGGCGGGTCCTTGTCCATGAGTAAAAACGCATAATTGAAGACTAGGTGATCTTTGATGTCACTGGATGGCGCCTGCTCCAGCCATCTCCCCGCGGCAACAGAATCGCTGCGCATCCACACATCGACGCATATAAGCAATGGGTGTCTTGTCCCTTCCGGCACTTCGATCCGCGCAAACCAATCCGCCCAGAGCGCCGGTTCAGCAAGGTCGCCGACATGGGAGATCCGCTCGACTGCCACAAGCTTTTCACTGGGTGTGAACTCGGAATCAATCAGGCCGGATGCTTCGGCAAACGTCCACTCGTGCATCCTGCCGGAAAGTTCGCCCATATAGTCGGCGCGAATTTTGGCAAGGGCGGTGGAGCCAGGGGATTTTTCCTGTTCGTGGCGAAGCGCCGCTAGAAAGGCGGCATGCTCGCGGGCGTCGTGAAGGATCGCAGCGATGCTTGAGCCGAGGTGTGCCTCTTTGTCAGGATTGGTACTCCATTTTTCAATTGCGTCATGGGTCAAGGCGCGGGCGGGATCGACGCGAACCAGGACCAACATCGCGGAATTGAGGAGTCCGGGACTTGCAGCCAATGGGTTTCCCTTCTTGGATTCCTCGGTAAACCACCGCAAGGCTTCAGTCGGATTTGCAGAAGCCCACTGGTAGAACGCCTGACTGAGGAAATTCTCGCGATTCGCCAATTCTGGGAGCATTTCAAGGAGTGCGAATGCTTCCTTACGATTCGCCTCCAGCATGATTTCCACAAAGAATTCAGGGAGGTTTTCCCGCATCTCGGTGGACACACTCTCATTGAGTTTCATCCGGTGAATGAGTTGGTAAACCGCCCGATGATCGAGTCCGGCAAAGGCGGCCAAAAGCACTTTGCCATCTGCCATCGCCTCAGCTTGTTCGGTGGGATCCGCGGGACCACGCCCCCTCACTTTAGACAATCTCTCCAATGTGTGCAGGATCATCGGCTCAATGCCGGCAGGTAGCTCGGTGGACAAGGGTTTGGCCTCGGGTGAAGACGAACGGGCGGCCGACGAAAGGCCTGATGTTTGGCGATCTGACGACTTGGCGGATGATTGCTCACGCAGCATGGCACCCTCTCTTTGCAACTCGGTGAGCCGGGAGTGTTGGACGAAGCCGAGGCCAAGACCGGCCAGGACGATGAGTGAAAGAGGGATTGTTAGTTTCATGGTCTGTAGGCTTGGTTCTGTACGGAAAAGCTGTGCAAAATCGGTTCATTGGCTGTAAGAGGATTTGGCAAAATGATGATAAGGCAAAATGATGCAGAAAGGCAATGAGGCTCCGATTCCTTAATCTATTCTTGCATCATTTTGCCTCGTCATCATTTTGCCGTAACTCTTCAATCTACTCCTCACATTCATATCATCTTGTTTATTGTTTTACGGGGCCTTAATGGATCTTTCTGGCTCACTGTTTGTTAAGAAATTCAATGGTGGTGGCGCGCAGTGCCGGATCCTGGATTTTTCCGGCAAGGTCCAACGCCTCCTGCCGGTGCGACTTCAAATTCCCGTTCATCAGTTCCGACGACAGCTTGCGGTCCGTTAGATCGGTGGCTTCCTGCAAGCGTTTGATGGTGCACTGCGCCTGGTAGGCCCTGCTCGCGGCGACGTTGTCGCGCGCACCCTCCATGATTTCACCGGCCAGGCCGGGCATGACATCCTGCAGCCAGGTTCGCATCTCGGCATCGATCCGGGCATCGCGCTTTGCGTCGAGTGGAGAGCGGGAGGTACCCAGAGTTGACTCTGCAATTGAGCGGGCAATGATCGCCCTTTCCTCGTTGCTAAGATCCGCTTGCGTGAAAAATCGGGAGGCTTCTTCCAAGTCAAAGTCAAAACCCGCTGCCAGGCTGTTGCCAACAGCTCCCAGGGCTTGCTCCTGTAGGTCATGCGGGAAAGCCTCACGGATCACGGGCATGAATCTGACTGCGATCCCGCTTTTATCTTTGTTTTTCTGTGGCTCGAAATCCCGGAGCGCATCGCCAAGGAGAGACCAACGTGCGGTCTCAGCCACGCTCTTCAAGATTGCGATTGCTTGCGGATTGTCGGTGCCAACCAGCGCGCGAATCAGCGGCGCTTTGAATCCTTTGATAGGGTCTCTAAACCCTGGTGCTGACGCCGGATTGAATTTGTCGGATTGTTCCTGTGCTTGAAACCAGGCCAAGGCGGCAAGTGGATCGGCAGCGGCCCACACCCCGAAGCGGCGAGTCACCCCGGTTTGTGAAATGAGATTTTCCAACTCGGGACCGGCCGGGAATGCGGCAACCGCGGTGGTGACGGCGAGCCGGACATCCTTGTCGGCCAGAGAGCCGATGAGCGCTTCCAGAATGCCGGCTTTCTTCTCGCGTTGAAGGCTGAGAACGGCGGCTTCACCAATGAGTCTAACGAGTACGTCCGGGGCCAGCGCCGCGAGTTTTTCGGTGAAGGCGGTCCGTTTTAGGCCGCCCGCCCGGCGCGCTTCGTCCTGTTCCTTGACGAGCGTCATGATATCAAGGTTGGATGAGATTCGGGTGCCAGTGGCGACCATTGATCCATGGCGGTCCGGGGATTTTGTGGCGGAGTTGTCAAGGGCCAGCCTGCGGAGTTCGTCGTTTTGACCTTTCACCTTGGAAATGGCGACCTGCTGGAGAACCAGTGGCATGGCGCAAAGCAACAACGTGAGCGGGATGAGAACATTGGATTTCATGGCGAACATGAGCGTGAGTCCGGTGGTGGAGTAGGTGGCCGAGCCGCTGAGAACCGCGGCAGTGGCCGAGTCGAGAAGCGCAACGGGTGCGGCTTTGGCGAGTTCGCCGCCCAAGCCTGCGGCAATCGCGGTGGCACTGAGGGTGACGCCACGTCCGCGGAGGATGCGGGCGAGTTTTTCGAGCGCACGCCGGGATTGCTTTTGAACGGCGCTCGGATTGCTTCCGAGCGTCTGCGCGATTGCGGGAAACGGGAGGTTTTCGAAGAAGTGAAGCAGCAAGACGCGGCGATCCGACGCGGGTAGCTTGTCCAGCGCGAGGTCCAGGTGGGGAATGGCCTCGGACCACGCTGACGTCTGCGGCGCGTCGGCGGAAACGAGGCTCTCAGGATGTTGGAGCTGCTTGGCGCGTTGATGGGAGGCTTCCGCACGCATGGCTTTGGTGGATTCGTAGAGAGTCGCCCGGTGCAGCCATGCCGGAAGCAGCTCGGGGGTCTTGGCGAGCGAGGACGCCTTTTTCGCTAGAGCGCAGAGAATGTTCTGGCTGACCTCCTCGGCGAGTTGGCGGCTGGTAGTGCGCCGCCGAGCGGTGTGAAAAATCAGCCCGAGGTAACGGTCCGCCAGGATGCGGAAGGCGTTTTCATCGCGACTGATGGCGAAGGATTTCAGGAGGGATTCGTCGGTGTCGGCCATGTTCTACACCATACAACACCCACTCGGGTCGGGATGCGGACAACTATTTTCGGAAAAGAATCGAATGCCGGATGACGGGTCGATCCATGCGCCTCACCCACTGGGGTGTAACCCTACTTTGAAGCTGACGCGGCTGGCTCGATCCGCCGCCCAATTCGCCTGCAATCCCTGCAACTGGGCGCATTCAGGGGCACTCCGGCGTTGCCGTTGGTCATCGGTGTGCTCCAAGCCGAGGCCGAGGTCACCTTGCCAAAACGGGGAGGCGGGGTACGGTGGGCTTGAGAAGTGATAAAGGAGTGACAAAATGCTATACAAATTCTTGAGGGAAAATCGGAAAGCCATCATCCGTGAATGCAAAAGCAAGGTGCTGGCCGCGGCGGAATCAAAGCCGACTTCCGCGTTGTTCAATCGGGGGCTTCCTGTGTTCTACGATGAAGTCATTGAGGTGTTGGAACGAACGGCAATCTCGAAAAAGCCAGCCCAGATAAAGACCATCACAAAAGCTGATGCCGCTGAGCACGGCAAGGAATCCTTGCGGCTGGGCTACACCATCTCGCAGGTTGTTCACGGCTACGGCGCGGTTTGTCAATCCATCACGGAATTCGCCCAAGCCAAGTCCTATAAGATTACTGCCGATGAATTCCATGATTTCAATCTGTCATTGGATATCGCCATCGCCGAGGCGGTGACGGAATTTGACAAGGTTCAAAAGGAGCATGTCACCCATAGCGAGATCGAGAGGCTGGGTTGTCTGATTCATGAGATGGGAAACGCTCTTGCGGTTGCTTCAATCGCTCATGGCCTGTTGAAGAAGGGGGTTGTCGGCACCTCCGGCAGTACCAGTCGAATGCTCAGTTCGGCGCACGAGCGCATGCATCATCTCATTGGCAGTTCACTGGCGGAAGTCCGGCTGCGGGGAAATGCGAAGTTGGAACGCGCGCCCATGCGTTTGCTGGATATCATCAGCGAAGTGGAAGCCACCGCGATGATTGCCGACAGCTCGAAGGACATCCACCTGAAGATCGAGGTGGATCCCACCATTCAGATGACCGCTGACCGCCATCTGATTTTCTCCGCGCTGTCGAATCTTCTGAACAACGCCATCAAGTTCACCCGCAAGAACGGACATATATCCATTCGGGCGCGGAAATCGGGCAAACGCATTCTCATCGAGGTGGAGGACGAATGCGGCGGGCTAAAGAACGATAAGACCGAGGAACTCTTCAAGCCCTTCATCCAAGAAGGTGCCGATCGAACCGGCATGGGCCTCGGCCTGCCGCTGAGCCGTCGGGCAATCGAATTGAATCAGGGCAAACTCACCGCGCGCAACCTCCCCAAGAAAGGCTGCGTCTTCACGATCGACCTTCCGCAAGACGAAAAATAGCGCCTTGCGGCTAACTCAGGACGATTCCCACCGGGCAATGATCCGAGCCGTGGATGTGGGGGAGGATTTCCGCGGAGATGACCCGCTTGATGAACGGAGTGGAAACCGCGAAGTAATCGATTCTCCAGCCGATGTTGCGCGGCCTAGCCCCGGCGCGATACGACCACCACGAGTACGCGCCCTCCAGGTCCGGATGGAAATGGCGGAAGGTGTCCACGAAGCCGGATTCTAACATTTTCCCGAAGCTGGCGCGTTCCTCGTCGGAGAAGCCCGGACTGAAACGGTTCTCGCGCGGGCGGGCGATGTCGATTTCCTGGTGGGCGACGTTGAGGTCGCCGCAAAAAACCACCGGCTTGCGTTTTGCCAGATTGCACAGATGCAGGCGGAATGCCTCGTCCCAGGCGAGGCGATAGGACAAGCGCCGCAAGCCATCCTGGGCGTTGGGCGTATAGGCGTTCACCAGGAAGAACTCCGGATATTCCAGCGTCAGCACCCGGCCCTCGGTGTCGTGCTCGTCGATGCCCATGCCCAGGGTCACGCCTAGCGGTTTCTCCCGGCTGAACACCGCCACCCCCGAATATCCCGGCTTGGTGGCGGAATTCCAGAACCCGTGAAAGCCGCCCAACTCCAGAGGCAGGGGCACCTGTTCCGGCCGGGCCTTGGTTTCCTGCAAGCATAGGATGTCGGGCTGCTCGGCCGCCATGAACTCGCCAAAGCCCTTGCCTAACACCGCCCGCAGGCCATTCACATTCCATGACAGCAATTTCATCGCGCGCCACCTTCGTCCGCCCTGCGCGCCCTGGCAAGCCCGCTCTGGGCTTCATGGCGCAAAGAGCACCTTGCCGGCGCGATCCGCGGCGGTGAGGCGGGCCAGCGCCGCGGGGAAAGCGCCGAGCGGGTGGGTGGAATCGACCGGTTGCAGCAGCGTGCCGGCCGTCACCCGCGCGGCCAGATCGGCATACACGGCACGCACTTCCGCGTCGGGCGCGTTTTCAATCCAGCGTGTCACCCACAACCCGCGCAGTTGGATGTCGCGGAAAATGAGCAGTCCGTTAGGAACGGTTAGAGGACGCTTGGCCATCGCGCCAAACGTGACGTGCACGCCGCCTTCGCGCAGCAGGTTCATCAGGCGCAACGCGCTGTCGCCGCCCACCGCATTGAAGGCCAGCGCCGCGGTTGCGCCGCCGAGCGCGGCCTTGGCCGCAGCCAGGCCGGCCTCGTCGTCTAACAAAACGACATCGCCGCCCAGATGAGTGAGGTCATCGATCAATTCGGGACGGCGCACCAGCGACAGCGTGCGGATACCCAGGTCGCGGGCGAGTTGGATGACGCAGCGGCCGACCGCTGAGTTGCCGGCGTTCTGCACGATCCAGCCGCCGGCCTCCGGCTTGCCGAAGCCATGCAGCAAGCGCCAGGCGGTGGCCGGATTGACTTTGAGCATCGCCGCCTGCAACGGGTCAATCGCCGCCGGCAACTTGAACAACGCTTCAGCCGACACGACCGTGTGGCTCGCCCAGGTGGCCGCGCGGCGCAGGAAAATCACCCGGTCGCCCGGCTGATAGTCCGCCGCGTTGCTGGTTTCCACCACGCCGCAGCCCTCGACGCCCGGGGTGGCCGGGAGCTGGGGTTTCACGCCATAGGTGCCTTCGATAAAATTGAGATCAGCCGGATTGACCGGCGCGGCGAGCATGCGGACGAGCACCTGGCCCGCGGCGGGTGGCGGCGGGCTGAATGCCTGCACCCGGAGTTTTTCCAAGGGCGCGCCGGTNTCCTCAATGATCAGTCTCTGCCCGACAAATGTTGCTTCAAGAGTAGCCATGACCTGAGTCTGCCATGGCCAATTGCTTATTCCAAGTGCGGAATGGAATTACTCCCGATTGGTCTCCACTTTCCGAATTGGCCTGACAGCATTGCAGGCAGACGGAACTCCCATCGCTAAGCGGCCATAATCGGCTACAATCGGACAAAGAGGCCGCTAGATTCCACTTGGCCAATCGGATAAATCGGATAACGAATGACGCAAGCGCCCCTGATAACGGGGGAAATGTTGCACCTCATCGCTCAAGAAAACCTATCACCTGGCCCTCCGCCAAACCCAGGCGACCCTCAAGAATTTCCAACCCGAGTACTGCCCGTGGCTGCGGACTCGCTGGTCTTTATGGCTGCCGACGGGCGGGTTGTCGCCTTGGAGACACTGGCGGCGAGACGCCGCCATCACGGCCTGCGGAACGACACTTACCAAGTGTCGTGTGAAGAAGCGAAGCCGGATGGCCGAGGCGAAAAACGCAGTTCCGGCTCGCAGCCACGCAGCAGAGACACTGGCGGCGAGACGCCGCCATCACGGTCTGCGGCGGGACGCCGCAGCCAGTGCGAACGTACATACATGAAATCAACAGGTGAAAGTCCGAGTCATCCCGAGACGAGCTACGGGAGAGCAGCCGAAGGCAACTGCGTCGTCGCGAGACGGGG
>TBL_comb47_HYPODRAFT_10007126_pt1 | contig 11854 bp, 7 predicted proteins | sample TroBogypolimnion_40_FD_10682 | JGI IMG/M metagenome (IMG submission 10682) | reverse complement strand
GTGTGGCAGAACACGCAGACGCGCTGGAAGTCGTCCTTGTTGTACCCGCCGGCCACGGCATTGATGTCGTGCATCGAACCATTCACACCTGTTCCGGGACCAGCACCAGCAAAGACTACGGGTGCGGTCGTCGCGAGTAGAGCAGCTACGGCCAGTACGCTTGCAAGCTTCTTCATAAAGTTGTTCCTCCCTTTTAATTGGGATCCAGTGGATCCCTGTTGGCACATATGTGCCGTTAATTTACCTCAGGGCTTCATGCCAGGAGGGTTAAGCACCGAATAACACGTGTAATCGACTCGTCCACTCTCTTTTCGTTTCAGGCGCCGGCGGCCCGAGCACTTAATTACAGTTAAATGACATCTCGATTACGCTTAGATACCTACAGCAAGTCCAGTGCCAAACCAGCCACTTTTCTGTATTCGTCGTTGTCCGGGAAGATTGCGGCCGATTACTATCATAGTTACAGCAGGTTACCTGACAGGCCAATAAGACGGCCAGGGGCGCTCCTGTCGCCAGTCTGCAAAATCTCGGGGTTTTGCCCACCCTGGTCCGGCTATTTAACCGGACGCGCGTGGTCATCTAACCGGATCGTTCCTCCGGGCGCCTTGAGCGCGTCCTTTAGCTCACACTCGCCTTACGGCTCTCCCCTCATCCCGAGTTCCCCCCTCCGTGAGGAGGAGAGTGGACAACAGGTGGAGGGGCTAGGTCGGCCTGGCTCCCTTACCGGCGAAACGTTTGCCGTGGCCGCAAAAAGAAGGCACCGCCGATAAAAAAAACCGGCTTGCGCCGGCCTTCCCTTGTAAATGCAGCTTTTCGCGGTCCGATTCGTTTCGCCTGCAGCCACAAGCCTTTGTTCTGCCCTAATGCCGGAGTCACACCTTTACTATAGGCGTGAGCATCCTGCCTGCCACCCCGCGCGGATCGGCAGATAAAAGCCTTATTTATCCCTTGTTTTCCCGACAAGAACCCGTATATAGTACCGGAAATGTAAACGCAAAGAAGCCGCCAGAAACGCCCCTTCCCTTCCAAGGGGAGGGCCTGGGTCACTGCCATTAAGTTACCTGGTTAGTGATGATCTCCGCCATAGTCCCCCCTCCCCTTTGCGGGAGGGGGTTAGGGGGAGGGGGAAGGTGGGTTATAGTTAATGCTTTTCACTGGCAGGCTGCGGTCTTGTCCCCCCTATGAAATAGGGGGGAAGCTGAACGTAGTGAAGCAGGGGGTGCTTCGCCGGCAGAGAGACCCCCCTGTCTCGCTACGCGAGCCTTCCCCCCTACTTCGCAGGGGGGATACAGCTGAAGTCCCCTCGTTAACTTAATGGCAGTGAGGGCCGGGGTGGGGATGGGGTATGAGGGACGTACGGGCATGACAAAAACAAAATTATTTTCACTGATTTCTGGCTTGATACTGCTGACTGCAGGCATCGGGCTTCTGGTGGGCAAACCGTTCGGCCTCAGACACACTGCTGCGCGCGAGACTGCAAAGTCCGGCGCCGGCTATGCCTGTATCGACCCGATCCTGAACATAATGAAGAAAGATGTAAAGCTTGAGATGGAACAGCAGGGGGTAACCGATATTGCTCTTTACTATCAGGATTTAAAAACCGGGGTGTGGGTTGCCATCAACAAGGACGAGAAATTCAACTTGGCCAGCCTGATCAAGGTTCCCATCATGATCCAGTGCCTGGAGTCCGTGGAGTCGCATCCCGAGTTGATAAAGCAGAAGCTGACCTTTACCAGCGTAAGAGACTGGAATGTTCAGCAAAACATCAAGCCGCCCACTGCTCTTGAGCGCGGCAAGGCCTACACCTTGGAGGACACCATGTTCCGGATGGTAGCCTACTCCGACAATAACGCCATGCAGATGCTGCTGCAGGAATTCCCGGCAAACGACACCTTCCAGTTCCTTCGTGACCATAAGATCGAGTACGAGCAGGCCCCGGACGGCATCAAGATGTCGCTGGCGTCCTACGTCTGGTTTTTCGAGTCCCTTTACGACAATTCGCTGCTGAACGAAAAAATGTCCCAAAAGGCCCTATCCTACCTGGCCGCGGAAAATTTCCCTGAGGGGATGCATGCCGCGGTCCCCCCGGGAGTGGTCGTGGAAAGTAAATTCGGCGAGAAACTGCTCTTGGCTCAGGATGGCAGCGTCGCCAGCACGCAACTACATGAAGTCGGGATCATCCAAAACGGAGACCGCCCGTTTCTCATCGGGATCATGACGAGTGGCAGCAGTCTGGCCAACCTTGAGAAGGTAATCCGCGATGTAACACGGGACGTGTTTGAAGCGACCAAAGCGATACCAGCCCTTGTCCCAAACAAGGAGAACTGTCTGCACGCGAGCTGCCACTCCTAGTCCCCCGAAAGACTTCTCTACCCCTTCGCACAGTTACTTGCCCTGCAACCCTCCCCTTTGGCTGATGGCCAACTCAAGGTTGCTTTGTGCACTCCGGTCCTCCGGCGACAATTGCAGGACCCTGGAAAAGTGCCATATCGCCTGGTCCAGCATGCCCTTGGTAGCGTAGACCGTACCAATGTTATTGTGGCACAGGACGTTGTCCGGCTCGAGGGACAAAGCGACATTATACTCGCTGATCGCCTCATCCAGCCGCCCCAATTTCGTCAGTGCGCTTCCCAAATCGTAATGCGCTTCCGCCGAAGGCGGGGAAAGCCTGGCCCCAGCCTGGAACAGGGGCAGCGCCTCCGCCGGTCTCCCCTGGTTGTTGAGAATAGACCCGAGATTCAGCAGGGGAGCGGCGAAATCGGGATTGATGCGGGAAGCTTCCTGGTACTGCTGGATGGCATCCGGATACTTTCCCTGTTTTTCGTAGGCTCGCCCCAGCATGAAGTGCGCGAGGTAGTTCTCCCGGGTGACCATGATGGCATGGCGCGCCAGGAGCTCGTTGTCGCTCCAGTACCCAAGCTGCACCCAGCTGACGGCGAACCACGCCACAAGTGCGCCTGCGGCTCCTGCCAGCAGGCCCCTCCTGAGGCGCGGCCGCCCCTCGCTCCACGCAGCGCCGCCCCAGGCCAGCATGATGAAGATACCGATGTGGGGGAGGTAGCTGTAGCGGTCGGCCCGGGCCTGGTTTCCCACCTGCACCAATCCGATGACCGGCACCAGCGAAATCAGGTACCACAGCCAGCCAACCGCCAAGTAAGGGGACTTTTGGATCTGTTTCAGGACCGCCAGGGTGACGCCCAGGAGAAAGATCGCGGACGCTGCCGCCCACCACGCCGACACCTCGGCATAGGGATAGAAGAAGGCCAGACCGCCGGGCAGGGCCGTTTTCTCCAGGTAGAGCACCAGGGTCCAGAGGGCGTTGGCAACCCTTTGCACCAGGCTCCTCTGGGCCAAAGACGCGATGGCACTGTTCTGGGCCAACGAGGTGATCAGGCACGACGCGGCCGAGAGCAGGAAAAACGGCAGCTTTTCCACCAGCAGGTGCGCGGGATAGCCCCGCAAACCCGCACCACGCCACGCTGCCCCCTCCCCTCCCCTGCCGCTGCCGACCGCAGGAATCCTGACCAGGGGCCACAGGTCGAGGAGCAGCAGCAGGAGCGGCGTGGTGACCAGCATCGGTTTTGACATGAGCCCGAGCACGAAAGAGGCGAGACAGAGCAGGTAGCGGCTGCGTCCCGCCCCGTTCACGTAGGCGCCATAGAAGTTGAGGGTGAGCGCCAGGAAAAACGCGCTCAACACGTCCTTGCGTTCGGTAATCCAGACGACCGACTCGACGTGGAGCGGATGCAGGGCGAAACAGGCGGCCAGGAAGGCGCTTTTCCAGGGAGAACCGGTAGCGTGGGAAAAAAAGCAGAAGAAGAGCGCAACGCTCGCCGCGTGCAGCAGAGCGTTGCACAGATGGAAGCTCGTGGGATTGAGACCGAACACCTGGCTGTTCAGCATGAGCGACAGCCAGGTGACCGGGTGCCAGTTGCTGGCATGAAATGAGGTGAAGGCCCATTTCAGGGAGTCCAGGGAAAGACCCGAGGTGACGTGGAGGTTTCCGGTGACATAATCACTGTCATCGATCAGGGCGAAAGGAAAACCGGCGCTCCTCGCGTAAAGGGCCAGGGTGAGTGCGGCCAGGCTTATTGCCATCAGTAGGGTGAAGCCCTTTTTCATACCTCAACCTGACGTTCTATTGTGGGGCATCCTCTGGTTGCTTCGGTTCTTCGGGCGCATTTGCCTTTTCCCGTGCCTCATCCAGCGACTTGCTGCACTCCTGTTCGCAGGTCGTATGCGTGGCGTTGCAGACGTCCCTCGCATCCTGGTTCTCGATGTCGTTGGGAAAATTCACTGCGGCAAGGCAGGCGTCCCGTGTTTTATGACAGTTGTCCCAGCATGCTACATCGTCAAAAGCATGGGCGGAGACTGCGGTCACCAGCATGAACAATACCACCACCAGACCCTTTTTTATCATGACATTGATCTCCCTAAGGTTCTTCCGGCGCAGGCCGAGCAGCCTCGCGGTGCCCGGGTCGCGGGAATAGTTGATTGTCAGGACCGCAACTCCCGGACCGGGAGCGGCTCAATAGATCCGGACCGGCAGCGCCGCTCCGGCGTGCCGGCCTGCCCGATTTCGGCTAGTTCTTGATCTTTCCCAGTGTCGTGTAATAGAAAACCTGCATATCGACCGAATGCTGGTCCCACTGGTAATCGGGGTTGATCACCATTTCACCCTTATGGTTGATGAACCCGGCCCGATCGCCGACCTGGACGGCGGCGAGTCCTTCCACGAAGATGGAACCGGACTTGAACTGCGGCGCGATCACCATGTTCCCCTGCTTGTCCATGTACCCTATCTTCTTGTCCACGACGACCGGCGCGAGCCCTTCCGAGAAGATGGTCGGCGCCTTGAACTCTTTAGCGGTGATCGGTTTCCCGCTGCGGTCAATCAGGAGCCAGGTGCCGCTCTTCGTCCTTACCGCCGCGACACCTTCGCTGAAGTTGGAGGCCCCGGTGTATACCGCGGGTATGACCAGGTTCCCTTGGTGGTCGATGAAACCGCACTGCCCGGCCGTGTCGCCGATCTGAATCTGTGCCAACCCTTCCCTAAACGGCTTGGCATCATCGAAGGTGGCGGGAATGACCAGCTTCCCTGCATGGTCGATGTAACCCCGCTTCTTTCCGATCAATACGGCCGCCAGGCCTTCGGAAAAAATCGAGGCGTCGTCGTACTTGGCGGTAAGGGCAAAGGTCCCCTTCGGGTTCAGGAAGCCGGCCTTGGGCTCACCTTTGGGCTGGGCCACCACCACGGAGGCCAACTTCTCGGTGTACCCGGATGCGGCAAGGTAGAACATGTCGGTAACCAGGTTGCCGGCACGGTCGATGAACCCCCAGCGGTCGCCGAACATGACCGCCGCCTTCCCCTCCAGGAAGATCGAGGTTGCCTGGAAGCGGGGCTGAATCACCATCTTCCCCGTCGGGTCGATGAAGCCGTCCTTCCCCCCCACCCTGACTGCCGCCAGCCCCTCGGAAAACATGGAAGCGTTGTCATATTTGGCAGGGATCACCAACTGCCCGTCGCGCGCGCAGAACCCGAATTTGCCATCTTTTTTGACCAAGAGCCGGAAGGTGTCGTTCTTGCCGAGAGAGGCCTTCTCCTTACCGCAGCCACCGGCAACCAGCATAAGTACGACAAGCAAAAGCAGCAACCTTTTCATCAAGCCGATCTCCTCATTTGCGCGGAAATATCCGCGAAAAGTTTAGTGAATTCCTCGTCCGCGAGGCTTTTATAGTATTCCGATTTGGCCGCGACTTCAAGCAGGCAGCTCCCGTCATCATTGGTCCGGAAGGCCCCGATGACCTCGCGCCGGTACAGGAGCAGGCGCCAGACAATGGCGATGGAAGCGAGGGCGAATCCGGCATACAGGATGGGAACCCCCAGCTCCTTGACCACGTTGAAGCGGACCCAGTAGTTCAGTTCGCCAAGCTCCAGCCGGAAGTCGCCGAAGTCCCAATGCCCCCCCCGGTTGATGACCCCCTCCCCGAGTTTGGTCTTGCCCTGGAACACGGTCAGCAGAAACACGGGGTTATTGAATTCGAGGGAACGGGTGGCGGCCTTGCCGTTTTCCAGGAGGTAATCGGGATAGAATTTCACCTTGAACTCGAGCCCGCCCATGGCGAAATGATCCCTTTTTTCCTTGAGGCAATCGAGCCTCACGATGGCGCCGTCGAGTTCCTTCCCCGCCTTGTCCTTCAGCACGAAGAGCGGGGCCATCCCCAGGTTCTTGAGTACGAAGGTGGTGCTGTCCGCCACGTAGGGACGGTTTATGTCCAGGTGATGTTCCCGTCTTTGGGCGTCCACCAGGGTCACCTTGAGGCCGGTCTCGGTAAAACCGGAGACCAGAGGCTCGATCTTGGCGACGGTGAAAGCGACCTTCGGCAGCGAACCGATCTTAGGGAAGGACGGGGGCGCGGGAATTGCGCTGTAGCGCTCCAGCTCCCCCTGGAAGCTTTCCCCCTCGGCGAGGTCCAGGTAGCCGTAGAACTCGGTATAGACGCTCACCACGCCGCCGATGAGGATCAGGAAAAAACTCAGGTGAAAAAGCCCGAAGGCTATCGGGGAGAGTCTGTTCTTAACTCCGTAAAAAAGCCCCCCCTCCTCTATCAGGGCGTACCCCTTGGAACGCAGCAGGCCAAGCGGAACTTCGGCGGAGACCCCCGGGGGAAGCTCGATGCTCTGCCGGAACGGGTATCCCCCGGCGCTGGCGGGGTCCGAGATCTTTGCCTTGCTGAGTGCGATCCTGTTTTTGATAAGCGGCACGCGCTGCCACAGCACCAGACCCAGGTTAAGGAAAAAAAGGGTCCACAGGGTGAGAGCGATGACCGAGGTGTAGATGTCGGTAAGTTGCAGGGCGTCCAGCACGGCGACCATCTTGGGCGCGTGGATCTTCCACTGGAAGTACCAGTCCTTTACCAGGTGCTTCTGCGGGATCCAAAGGCCCAGCAGGCAGACGAGCCCCAACAAGGAGATGATCCAGATCGTGAACCTGAGAGAGCTGAAAAATTTGAGAAATTTTTTAAACACGAGGACCATTACCTAAAACGGGAAAGTACGCAGCGGCCGGGGCCGCTACGGCGGAATCAGTTGCGCAGGTCAGCGCACCTTAAAGGCGTGCAGGCTGGAATTGACCACGAAGTTGATGCCGAAGAAACTGATCAGCACCGTGCTCAGGGCAGCTATCACCACCCAGGCGAGCCGCTTCTCCCGCCAGCCGAAGGTGATGCGCAGGTGGATGGCGATGCCGTAGGTAAGCCAGGAGACGAGCGACCAGGTTTCGACCGGGTCCCAGCTCCAGTAGCTCCCCCAGAGGTCCTTGGCCCAGATCGCCCCCGCCGCGATCATGATGGTATCCGTGATGAAACCGAAGATCACATAGCGAAAAATCAGTTCGTCCAGGATTGGGATGGAGGGGAAGCGCTCGTAGACCGGATTGGCCTCCTCGCGCTCCGAGTCGCGGCGTTTGAGGAGGTAAAGCACCCCGGCCGCCATGGCCAGCGAGTACGCGCCGAAGGCAAGCCAGGCGAAATAGACGTGGATATACAGCCAGACGGTCTTGAGGCTGGCCGCCATGGGGCTGAGCCCCGGGTTCTGCATGTAGCCGTAGCCCATCATGATGAGGACCAGGGGGGTGGTCACCGCCGCGAAGCCGCGCATCCCCTTGTTGCGTAATCCCACCATGAGCGTTCCGCCCACGATGAACCAGCCGCCCATCATGGAGCTTTCATAGTCGCCCGACCAGGGCAGGTGTCCGGTCGCCGAAAAGCGGACCGCTATGGCGGTGGTATGCGCCAGCAGGCCAAGGCACACCAGCCAGGTCAGCCAGGGGAGGACCCGCGGGTTCTTGAAGACGATGGAGTACACGTAACCGCCGGTTGCCAGGGCGTATATCGTCAGAGTAATCCAGAAAAAGACTATTTCCCAGTAGGCCATATCGGTTTATCCTTTAAACACTTTTGGGGATCGATGGGAAGTCAGTTCGATTCGCCGAGCTGAGCTACGACCCGTTTCGCCTCTGAGCCGACGGCAAAGAGCCGGGAGCCCTCGGGGGCATCTTCGACCCAGACACGCTGGGGCGCGAAAAGGAGCCTGAGCAGCACACCGGCCAGCGCGACCAGGGCACCCAGGAAAATCAAAACGGTGTGGCGGTGCCGGATCACATGCACTTCGGCCCATTCGGAAAAGCCGCCGATACTCGCGGTGTAATCCCCCATGGTGACCTTATCGTCGCGCCTGAATACGATTTCGCCCTCAGCCTTTTTCTCCTGCTTGGTGCGCCCCAGCAGGTTGAAGGCCTTCCGGAGGGGATCGTACCGGACAAACCAGTAGAGCCGCTCCCCTTTAAACCGGCCAAAGTGGGTGTATTTTCCCTCGTATTTGGCACCAGGAAACAGTTTGAGGCTGTCGCTGTACTCTATGTACTTGGCATTGGTAATATCGAAAATCACGTCACAAAGCGTCCTGCCGAATCGGTATTCATAGTCCCCGAAGGTAAGCGGTGCCGAGGTGTCGGTTATCAGCGCCTCCTTGATGACCGCGAAATTTTTATCAAGCAGGGCAACCTGGGCGCCGCCGCCAGGCATCTGAGGCGACGGGTAGATCAGCTTCTTCACCTTGAGGCGCGGCAAACCCTTGTAGGAGACCCAGGGTCCCTTGGCCACATCGAAGTAAATCCCCTCGTCGTCCAACGGCAGCGGAGCGCCTTCACCCTGGAAAAAAACCCCGGAGAACTGTCTAAGATTATCATAGGTGCCGACCGTCAGCGCAACCAGCAGGCCGCCGTACAAAAGGCTCATCCCGAGCCAGGCGCGATAGCTCTTTTCTCCGTAGCCGCTCCCCTCAAAGCTGAAGCCTGCCCCCGCCAGAGTCTCGCAGATCCGGGGAGCCGCCAGGGAAGAGGTTCCCTGCGGGGCGGATGGCCTGCCGTGACTGCCATAACGGATATTCACTCTGAGTCTTGATGCATACCTGATGAACCGGAGGGCGATAACCAGCAGGAAGCAGATATTGTTGGCCAGCAGCACATTGTGCTGCAGGTGGATGAAGCTGGGGAGCCGGACAAATTGGGCCAGTATGAACAGGGCAAAGACGCAGAGGAAGAAAAATGGAAGCCAAATTGAAGAATACACTGCACGGCTGACAAACGAATTGTTCGGCTGCATGGCTTGGGATTGCTCCTATCACAAGAATTTAATGCTGGTGGGTTGTGCACAAGCAGCAAAATCCGACACAGCGGTTTGAGTGATTTGCGCGACCCGTAGGCGGTGGATTGTACCAAAGTCCAACTGGAATTAACAGAGAAATAGATCGGGGACTCGGCCAGTAAAAAAGGCCGGTGCATCGCTGCACCGGCCAAAGAATTTCAGTATAGGCGGGAGGGGGCAAAACCACCCCCTCCCCCATGGTGTGACTAGTAGACCAAAGGCCTCTGAACCGTGCGTTTCGGCATGTTCGAGGTACCGCTGGCTGCGGAACCGGTGTGGTGACCGCAAGCGCCCCACGATCCGGTTACCGTACCGTTGTTGATGTTCTGAGCAGTGCTCGGGGCAGCAGCTGCGTAGCCGAGGTCGTCACTACCGCTCGCGATGGCGGGCAGGGCGTTGGCGGTACCGCTCGTGTAGTTCGGAACTACGTTGACCGTGCTGCCGTCGGTTGCCGACCACTGGTTGAGACCGGTGGTGGTCGTGCTCAGGTTGTAGCAGCCTTCACGATGCTGCTGGGTGAGGACTTTGGCTTCCCACTTGTCGGCGGAACCGCCGCCGCTGTACTTGAGGCTGGTGCCGCCCATGAAGCGGTACGGCTTGCGGGTAACCACGGTGAGCTGCTGGTTGCGGTTTTCAGTAGCGCCGGTGCCGCTAAGCACGCCGCTTTTGCCTGCCAGCACGTTGGTCTGTACGTCTTTGCCGTTGGTGCTGTAGGTCTTGTAGCCGACCCCCACGGAGCCATAGCTGCTGCCGTTGCCATGGATACCGCCGAAGATCTGGTTGCCGCTGTTGTGGCAGTTGGAGCAGACCATACCGAAGATGGTGGACCTGTTGCCGTTCGGGCTGCTGGCGATTGCGCCGACGCGGAGAGTGGAGCCGATCTTGCCGGAGGAATCCCTGGAAGCATCCGCGCAGTCGCCGCCGCCAATGCCGCCGTGTCGGGTTGCCGATGCAACGCCGGTGAGCGGGTCAGTCCAGTTGAAGTACGAGAGGTTGCCGGAGTAGGCCAACTGCTTGTGGCAGAGGTAGCAGATCAGGGTGCCGTTGTTCGCAGTTGCCGGTATGTTGTTGGCGTATCCGGTGACCGGGTCGTAGGTAATGCCGGAAGCGGTCCCGCTGTTTGCCACCTGCAGCGCGTCGGTACCGTTGGAGGTGCGCAGCATGTACTCGTTGACCGAGCCGTGTGCTCCGATGACTGCGGTGGTGCTGATGATGGACTGGTCGGTGTTGGAGACCGCCTTGGCGGAACCCGACTTCCACTGGCCGACGGTGTGGCAGTCGCCGCAGTGCAGGGTGGAGTCGTCGCCTATGACGGTGCCGCTCAGCGTCTGGAAGTTTGCGGTGAACAACTGGGCTTCGTACAGGGTTTTACGGCTGCCAGGGCTCTGCGGGCCGTAGCCTGCATTGCCGTACGCGGTGGAGTAGCTGCCGAAGTACTGCCATACCTGCTTGGTGGTAGAACCGGTTTTCGGGTGAATCACGCCGGCAACAGCGCCGGAGTACTGGTTGAACGCGTTGGTGCCGTTGATGTCACCACCCATGACCGCGACCGAAGCCGCACGGGTCCTGCCCTGGTACTTCTTACCGCGTACTGCGTGGTGCGAGGTGTTGCCGGTGTCGAACTGCTCGTAGACCGCGACAACGAAGGTGCGCTGCATCTGGTCGTAGGTGTTGGTCAGCTTGTCGCCGAACGGGTTGCGTGCGCTGGGGGTAACTGCGTTGGCGACAACCTTCGGAGCGCGTTTCAGGGCGCCGGAAACGTTTTTGAAAGCATCGACTGCGCCAAGCGCGTTGTGGCAGGACATGCAGAAGTTGTCCATGTCAGTGTGGACCGGGCTAGCCGGATCCCAGGCAACGTCCGGGGTGATGGCGTGGTTGCCCGAGCGGAGGTGCGTCTTGGCGTCTGCCATGTGGTAGGTAGCATCAACAACGACGGACTGGCCGTCAGGACCGACCTTACCTTCCAGGTGGCACATGATGCACTGAGCGTTATCCGGGTCGCTGCCATCGCCATTGACGATGTGGTGCGACCGCGAACCGCCTGCGGTCTTCTTACTGCTCAGGGCGAACTCGCCGTTGGTACCAACGATGGCGCGAACACCGGTGTTGTCGTTTACCAGGTTAGCCTGTCCAACAATGTGATTCTGACCCAAGGCGTGGCAGACAACGCAGCTCTGCTCGGCAGGTGAATCTACATCGTGAATGTCGGCTTTAACCGGGCTGTGGCAAGAGAAGCAGTTGTTAGCCGCGAGGGTTGCGTTGCTGATCGGGGTAGGCATGCCGGCGTGGCAGTTGCACGCCAGGGTGCCGGGGTGTGCGCCCGTGCCGGCGCCAGCGTGGCACTTGGAGCAGAGCTCGTTCTCAGCTTTGTGAATGGAACCGGACCAGGTCTTGAAGACGCCGGTTGCTGCAAAGCCGCCGCCCACGCCGTTGTCGGCATGGCAGCTAGCGCAGGCAATGCGTGCAGCCGCAGTCGGGCTGGAGTTGATGGTGACGGTAACCCTGCTGATGTTGACGTTGGGGATTTTTACCTGGTGGCCGTAAAAATCGAGCTGGGCCTGGTACGCCTGAACCGCGCCGTTGATGGCAAGTTCAAAGGTGTAATCGCCATCGGCCAGGCCGATTACCGAGAAGGTCGGCTTCTGAA
>TBL_comb47_HYPODRAFT_10007124_pt1 | contig 11861 bp, 8 predicted proteins | sample TroBogypolimnion_40_FD_10682 | JGI IMG/M metagenome (IMG submission 10682) | reverse complement strand
AGGAAGCTTTTGGGCAATTGCGTGATCCCAGAACTCCCAAATGAATCCACCCTGAAGTCCATCATACTTATGAATCGCATCCCAATAATCAGCCAGGGTTCCATTTGAGTTGCCCATAGCATGCGAGTACTCGCACATAATAAGTGGGCGATCTTTTAGCGGAGATTTTGCGAAAGAAATAATCGCATCAAGAGATGGATACATCGGACAAATAATGTCTGATTGATCATGCCCCTGAAGGAATCGTGTCATGCGGATCGCACCCTCGTAATGAAGAGGACGTGATGGATCAAAAGCACGTAGGTATGCCGCAGCAGCGGCATGATTTGTTCCGGTGCCCGATTCGTTACCGAGTGACCAGAAGATCACTGATGGATGAGAAATATCTCTCTGTGCCATCCGGCCAATACGATCAACAAATGCGGTGAGATATCGTCCGTCATTACAGATTGAATCTTGGAAAGCATGAGATTCAATATTGGCTTCTTCAATAACATAAAGTCCCAGTTCATCTGCGAGTTCGAGCAATGCCGGGTCGTTAGGGTAATGAGAAGTACGAACAGCATTGAAATTAAATGCCTTGAGGGCCAGCAAATCTTGGCGCATATATTCTCGAGTCAAGACTCGACCTGTTGTTGGGTTGAAATCATGTCGGTTGATGCCATAAATAATGACCGGCTGAAAGTTAAATAAGAATTGATGTCCCACGACCCTTGAATCGCGGAAACCAATCTCCTGCGTGAATTTCTGAATAACCTTACCCTTAGGATCTTTAACCTCGATAAGCATCTGATAAAGCTTGGGAGATTCTGGAGACCATGGACTTACTTGGTACTCACCCTTAAGGGAGATTTCTGCAAGTTTTGTTGGTTTGTATGCATTAACGCGTTTTGCAATCCCGGCTGGAAGATTGTCATCCCAAAATTCACTGTTGTGAAGAGCCTTAAATTCGGCGCCCCAATGAGCAAATTCAGCCAATGTCGATTCAGGTTGATCCATTAGTGGGACCGTGCAAGAGAGAGGCTTTACCTTGGTTTTGACGCCAGAAATAGTGGTTTCGATTGAATATCCGCCCGGATACGATCCATCTGCGGATGCCAAGAAGCCCCGAACGTCTAATGTTCCAGTTTTTAGATCTCGCTTTAAGCCAGGTGTTGCATAAAAGCGTTGCAAGAAGACTGAAGGTGTTGCAAAAAGTTTGATGGACCGCGTGATGCCACCATGCCACCACTGATCTTGATCTTCGATATAAGTGGCATCGCTCCACTTAACAACTTTAATTTGGATTCTATTTTTACCAGGATTAAGGAATGCGGTGATATCAAAGTCAGCGGCTAACCGTGAATCCTTCGCCATTCCGACTTCTTGACCATTGATTGAAAGAATTGCAACGGATTCGAATCCACCAATTTGGATTAAATAACGAGTACCGCTCCAATTACTCGGAACTTGAAAATCACGCTCATATATTCCGGTCGGGTTTAATTCTGGGACGGCAGGCGGAAGTTCGTCAAAGGGCATTTGTACATTTGTGTAAATTGGTTTGTCCCAAAAAATTTTAGACTCCGGTTGCATCGTCCACAAACCTGGGACGGGAATACTTGCCCAATTGCGACCAGGTTCTTCATCAGGTGATTTGAGAAGTTGGAAATCCCATGTGCCGTCGAGCAAGATCGACTCTTCATGTTCAAGATTGAGCATCGGTTCGCGGTTAACCGCGGTGGTCTCTGGGCTATTCCAATATTTCATCTCCGAACATTATCAATTTTGGGGCCTATGGGAAATATAGGTCTCCTATCAATTTATTCGTAAATATGGTTGGGTTTAGGTAGTAAATACTCCAAAAAACACTATTTTGTTGAAATATAGTTGCAGCGATCTCAAGAATTCTCAAGAATGGGGAAGAGCCATAGACACCCTGACTACTCCAAATAAATCATCGGAAGATAATCGAGTTAATGGAGCAGATGGATTTCGTGCGATAGCCTGCATTTTAGTTCTGTTTCACCATGCCTTTCAGAGAATGGCAATGCCATGGATCGCTTCACCGGTTCAAAATGCACTTCACTACATTTTTCTTCGTGGTGAAGTTGGCGTAAGCATTTTCTTTGTTCTTTCGGGCTGTCTCCTGTCAATGCCATTTTGGTCTCACAGAGTCAATGGGACACCTCTTCCCAAATTGGTTCACTACGCAAGGAATCGTCTTGCAAGAATTGCTCCAGGATTTTGGGCGGCAATGATTGTCTCAACCTTTGTCGGTGCATGGGCGTTTCATACTTCAATTAACTGGGTGCACTTTTGGTCTGGAATGACTTTCACAAACAGTTTCTATTACAAAACTCTTTTTCCTAGCGACTATGACGGAGTCCTTTGGTCTATCGGCATTGAAGTTTTTTGTTACGCAGTCTTGCCTTTCATTATTTTTTCTATCTTAAAATTTAGCAGGTCCCTTAAGGGAACGGTTTTCGGATTATTTCTCTGGATTGGTTTCTTGCAGGCGCTTCAACCCTTCATTATTAAACATTTTATGACTGGATTCGCCTTCAAAGGCTGGGACTATGGTTTGGTCGGTGGCGCAAAGTTTTGGATGCCTTATTGGAATCCAATTTGTTTCCTCAGTCAGTTCATGATTGGTTCAGCCGCAGCATTACTAATATGTATTGAACGGAAGAATCATTTCTTGAAGCGCTGGGTTTGGGATGTAATTTGCCTGCTCTCGGGGTTGGCTGCATTTGCTTTAGTCCTTATACGCGAAAATCCGGGAAACCCAGATACGTGGACTCACCAGCCTTATGTTTCACCTTTTTATGCGATCTTAATCGCTATTGCACTTCTCGCTTCGGCCTCGAGTCTCTTTATTTATAAAGTATTAGATAACCGGTTCTTTAAGAAGGTAGCCAAACTCTCATTCGGACTGTATTTATGGCATCTTTTCATCGTTACGGTCATGCAGATGACGATTGCAAAGGATTTCAATGGTGGATCCAATCCAGATACTTTCCGATGGTTAGACGACGTATGTCTGGCGTATGGACTTGCTTGGATCGTTGCTTCACTCAGTTACAAGTATTTCGAGAAACCTATTTTAGATTACAACAGAAGAAAGATTGCAGGGAAGTCAGCGATTTGAACCATCTGCGAGACCACGTTGCCAATTTCTTTGTAAATAAAAGAAAGCGAGCAAGCTAGGCAATATGGCTACAAAGATTCCAATAAGTTGGAATTGTCCACCGAACCAGTTGGCCATTCCTACCGTGACGGGATACAAGGCTGGGTCATTCAACATTATTTGTGGCAAGAAATAAGAGTTGCACGCGGTGACAAAAGATAAAAGGAAGACGGTTCCGAGCATCGGTTTAATGATAGGCAGGACAATCGTGAAAAATATTTTCAGTTCACTGGCTTTGTCTAGACGGGCCGCATTTAAAATTTCATCACTTACATTTCTGTCTAAGTAGTACTTGACGAGAAATAGTCCCAACGGGCTAGGCAAAAATGGCAGAAGCACTGACCATATCGACCCATTAAGGTTCATGCGAGCAAAAAGTATGAAGAGTGGGACCACAAGAGTATTTGCCGGAACCATAATCATTCCTATGGTCGCCGCACCAACGACCGTGGATCCTCGATGAATTAACTTAGAAAGACCGTATCCACCCAGTGCCGAAACAATGACGATGATCATGGCGCTGGTGCCCGAGTAAAAGAGAGTGTTTAAGAACCAGCGAGCATATATATTGTTATATCCCGTAAATAATTGATGAAAATTTTCAAAAGGATGGAAGGTTGAACCAAACCAGAGCGGATTACTCGTACCAAAATCGCCATTAACTTTGGTGCTGGACATAGCTATCCAGTAAATGGGAAATCCAAAATATATTATTCCGACTAAGAAAAAGAGCGATACCCATATCTTATTTCGAGTCGAGATCGAAATCTTCTCAAGGTGGTTCACCCTGTTAATCTACTAGATATCGGTATATCTTTACTCAGTGAAAGTGCATGCGCTACAAAGAAAACGATCTATTTTGGGGTGGATATTCTTAACCCCGTACCTTCTGATTATTGGTGCATTTCTCTTTACGCCTCTGGCGTATGCCACATTCATGAGTCTTCACACTCATAAATTAATTGGCGGCACGCAGTTCGCTCCCGTTGAGAATTTCAAGAATGTATTTACCGACCCAATATTTTTATCTGGGCTTAGAAGGGTTTCGCTCTTTGCATTGATACAAGTTCCTGTGATGTTGGCGATTGCACTTTTCGGTGCATTGATTCTTGATCTATTCCAAACTCGGCTAGCGAAAATATTTCGAATCGTGGCTTTTTTGCCTTATGCAGTGCCTGCTGTTTTTGGTGGCGCAATATGGGGTTTTCTATTTAGTACAACTCATGGACCGCTCCCAAGGTTTCTAGCAATTCTGGGCTTCCATTCTGTCAACCTATTTTCATCCTCACTCTTCATTTATCTTGTTGGAAACGTTGTTACATGGGGTTGCACGGGTTTCAGTATGATCATAATTTATACTGCGTTGCAGGGACTCCCCAAAGATTCTTATGAGTCAGCGTTGCTAGATGGGGCAAGTCAATTTCAGATTGCGCGATTTATTAAAATTCCTGAAATTACTGGCGCACTAATGCTCACGATAATTTTTGCCGTCATTGCAGCCATGCAGTTATATTCTGAGCCATCAGAGTTAAGTCATTTTACAAATGGAATCAATAACGGCTATACACCTAATATGTATGCTTTTAGTGTGGCTTTTCAAAATGCCCAATTTAATTATTCGTCAGCACTTTCCATCTCACTTGCATTTTTAGTTTTTATTTTTGCGTTCGGGGTTCTTTACCTCAACCGTCGCCGTCTCGGGAAAAGTAGATAATCAAAATTTGGGCTTTTTGAAGGGAGAATTTCGCCAAAAATGGGAATTTTGTCGGCTAGAAGGCTGTAAACTCATGCAACCACTTGGAGACGTCGCATAGCCCGGTCGAGTGCGCCTCACTGCTAACGAGGTAAGGGGTTAAACCCTTCGAGGGTTCAAATCCCTCGCCCTCCGCTCTTTTTGAAATTGTGCTGTTTCGGAAACCATTAATAAGGGCAACATCAGTATTACAAACGGTGCTCATCCCGTCTTCATAAATTCAGCCCATCCTTGTGGAGTAGGAGCATCGTGGGCGCGAGGGACGTCTTTACCGTTCATATCCTCAGCCTAATAGAGGCTTAATAAGTATGCGAGACCATGACGACGGTTTTTGTCGATAGGACTTTAAGTACTTTTTTGGCGAGGCGATCAGCCTGGAAATGGTCTAGATATTCAAAAGGTTCATCGAGCAAATAGATCGGGGTATTGCGCATCAACATTCGGGCCAGCTTGATTCGTTGTTTCTCACCGCCCGAGAAGTTGTAGCCAAGATTGCCGACCAGCGTATCGAGCCTATCGGGAAGAGTGTGAAGGAGTTCGGCTAACTCCACGATCTCTAGGACTTGTTCGATCTCGCGATCGCGGGCATCCGGATTGCCGATCCTAATATTTTCACGGATTGAAGTTGCAAAGAGATGATCATCTTGCAACATGGTGGTGAAGATATTGGAATCAAAGTGCGATAGATCTTCATGATTAATCAGAATTTGACCCGAGAATTCAATTTCGCCAATCAATGCACTGAGCAATGAAGATTTACCGCCGCCACTCTTTCCTTGAATGACTAGTGGGTGACCTGGTTGTGCGACACCAGTGAATTGAGGGAGTGTCACTCCATCGCGAATTGGTTGAACATCGAGAATTTCAAGAATGTAGTGATCATGGAAATGATCCCTGTTAGGTGGGTTTTCAAAAATAATTTTCTTGAGAGTAGGTTTCAAAGCGGTGCGGGCATCGAGAATCTGTGCCAAATGTGAAAATGCAACTGGTAACGAACTAAGCCCATCAAATATTGCAAGTGGCAACAAGATAATGACGGCGACATTTACCCCAGCCAATCGCCCCTCTTGAAAAGCGTTAAGGGCGGAGATGATCATGATGACCACAGTAAGTCCGAGCCACTTTGTGTAGAGCGCTGCACCAAGCCCTGCTCGCTTGGCATTTGATCGCTCAATTCGAGCTATCTGGTTTTGGCGATTATCGATCTGTGAGATCAAATCTTTGCTGAAACCAAAAACGAGCGACTCTTCAATTAATTCAGAGGTTTGCAGAATCTCATCGAAGATCTCACTCTCCAAATTTCGCTGCTGGCGAGAACCAGCAGCGAAGGAGGAGAAGATGGGAACAATGAGAGCAGCAAAGAGAAATAGCCCTCCGAGAATCAGGCCGGCTGAAGGCAATAAGCAATAAGTAATACTGACTCCAGCGCATCCGGCCAAGATCACCGAAGCCCATGGAGATCCAACCCGTAACCAGAGATCTTGAAGCGTCTCAACATCATTAACTACTTGTTGGAGAATTGCTCCTTTGCGGATATCTAGAAGTTGCGCGTTCTTCATCGCTAGGAAATTCTCATAGATGCGTACTCGCAAATTACTTTGAATTGTCAGCGCACCTTGATGCTCCAGAATTCGGCTGGTGTATTTCAGGAGACCACGCGAGATGCCAAATGTACGTACCCCAACAATTGCCACTTCGAGCACCATTACTGGGGGACGAGTGGAGGCCATAGAGATCAGCCAAGCACTTGTTCCAAGTAGTGCGATTGCCGAGAGCAGTGAAGCGGCACTGAGCAGAATTGCGAGCAGTAATTTCTTCATCGCGCACGCGCCATATCAATTGTGGTGTGCGCGGCATCTGCAAGAAGTGGTCGATGGGAGATCATAAGAACGATTCGGCCGTTGGCTGCCTCGCGCTGCACTAATTGCGAGATGATCGCCTCGCTCGCATCATCGACTGATGCTGATGGTTCATCGAGAATGAGCACTGGCGATTTCTTCAAAATTGCCCGAGCCAATCCCACTTTGCGAAGTTGTCCAACAGATAGCCCTTGTTGAAGTTTTCCGAGCTCGGTATCTAAACCGTGATTGAGGTCGGCCAAATCCAATCCGACATCGCTCAGAAGCTGAGTGAGTTCAGCATCAGTTGCTAATGGTGAAACTTGGCGAAGTGCCTGCGAAATTGTTCCGATTGCAAAATGTGGATCTTGTGGTAACCAGGAGATCAGTGAGCGAAGTGATGTCGGATCAATATCTTCTAACGCAAAAGTTCCTTGCGACGTGCTGATTGAAACTTCGCCAGATGTGGGCGATAAGAACCCCAGCAGAATTTTTACCAAAGTTGATTTACCAGATCCAGATGCACCGATTAAGGCCTGGAATTCACCGCTCTTAATTTGTCCAGCCGGAATATGAATCGAAGTGCGATCGGGATATTCGACTGTGATTGCGCTCCATGAGATGGCGGAGATACCCTCGATCTTTATGGTTCCGACCACTTCCTTGTTATCTAAAATCGCATAAATCTGATTGAAAGCTGCAATTCCATCTGCGGCAGCGTGGAAATAGCCTGCGACTTGGCGAATTGGCCAATAGACCTCGGGGGAGATGATGAGAATAAATAACCCAACGCTCAATGTGAGTGAGCCACTCACCAATCGCAGACCAATCGACACTGCGAGCAGTGCAACTGAGAGGGTGGCGATTAATTCAAGTGCAAGCGATGAGAGGAAAGAGATCTTGAGTACTCGCATCGTCTCTGCCTGGTACTCCGCACCGACTGCTTTGAGTTTCTCGGTCTGCAAGTCAGCGCGTCCATAAACTTTGAGCGTTCTCATACCTTTTAGAAGATCAGCAAAGTACCCACTAAGGATTTCTAGACTCTTCCAGCGCTTCATCGTTACAGCGGCCGTGTATCGACCGATCATGGCGCCAAAGATCGGGATGAGTGGAATCGTAAATAGAACGATAATTCCCGATTGCATATCTTCGGTAGCAATGGTGATGCCGACCATGACCGGAACGATCGAGGCAATAAAAAGTTGCGGAATGAATTTGGCAAAGTACCCATCTAGATTATTGATTCCACGGGTCGCAAGTACGGAGAGCTGCGTCGAACCCATCTCATTGACGGTACCGGCTCCTGTAGTGAGCGCTTTATTAAGCAATTGGAGGCGCAATTCGTTGCGCATGCGGGAGGATGCGATAGCACCCAGCCATTCGGTGAAGTAACTCAAAATTGTGCGGGCGATGAATACAGCAATAAGTGCGATCAATGAACTTTTAATTCCAGCAAAATCTGCGTGCTTCTGGAAGATGCCAACAATAATTTTCGTCAATAAATAAGCCTGTGTAATAGTAAATACTGCAGATGTAATTGCGATTACAACTGTCAGGAAAAGATAAACGCGGCTACTTCGCGCGTAGCGAAGCAGCCGCGGATCTAGAGGTTTCACGAATTAATAGAGTCCAATACGCCAACTTCTGGCTTGTAGATCTGGTTTGGATTAATTCGCTTGCGGAAGACCCAATATGTCCAACCTTGATAGATCAGAACAAGTGGGGTCATCACTAAGGCAACAACTGTCATTACCTTAAGCGTGTATGGAGTAGATGAGGCGTTGAAGATATCGAGTCCAACTCCACCAGCATCAATATTTGGCATCACATTTGGATAGAGGCCAGCGAAGAGCGTAATTACTACAAAAGCCGTAGTAACTGCTGAGAAGAAGAAGGCCCAACCTTCACGAGCTTTCATGTTGGCGCCAAGTGCCGCAAGCCAAGCAACAACAACGATTGCGCTACCAACAACAACTAATGTCTTGTGGGTAAGGCTGATCATTGTCCAAGAGAGGAATGCGACTGCGAGAACAGCAGTAACAAGGCCAGTCTTCTTTGCCAGTGCGTTGGAACGCTCACGGATAACACCCTCTGTCTTAAGCGCTAAGAAGAATGCGCCATGTGTGACGAAGAGGAAGAGTGTGGTGAGTCCACCGAGAAGTGCATATGGGTTCAAGAGATTGAAGAATCCACCGGTGTACTCAATATGAGCAGGCGTGCCAATGTTTGCAAGTGGAACACCGCGAACGATGTTAGCGAATGCCACGCCCCACAAAAGTGCTGGAACGAAGCTGGCAACAACAATTGCGTTATCCCAACGATTACGCCAATCCATTGATCCGTACTTGCTGCGATATTCAAATGCAACACCACGAACAATGAGAGATACCAAGATCAAGAAGAGCGGTAGATAGAAACCACTAAAGAGAGTTGCATACCACTCAGGGAAGGCAGCGAATGTGGCGCCTCCTGCGACGAGTACCCAGACTTCATTACCGTCCCAGATTGGTCCAAGAGTTGTAAGAATCGCACGGCGTTCCGGTTGATTCTTCGCAACAACTTTAAGCAGGATTCCAACGCCAAAGTCGAAACCTTCGAGAATGAAATAGCCGATCCACAGAACGGCGATGGTGATGAACCAGAATGTATTTAATGACATTTTCTTTACCTATTCCTTTCCGGTCCTAGTAGGCCATCGCTAGTGGCTTGTCATTTTCTTTATGCTCAACTGGCTTCTCAGTACCGACGCGAATGGTGCGGAAGAAGAGTCCAGCTTCAATTACAGCAAGCACGCCATAGAGCGCAGTGAATGCGACCAAGGTGAAGAGCACGCTGCCGCCACTTACTTGTGGGCTCACAGCATCACTGGTCTTCATTAATCCAAATACGATCCAAGGTTGACGAGCGCCTTCGGTGAAGATCCAACCGAAAGAGTTAGCCAAGATTGGAAGGAATGGAAGGGCGATCATGGTGCGTACAAACCACTTTCCACCAGGTACTTGGCGGCCTTTACGCATGAGCCACAACACCATGAGTGATAGCAACGCTGCGAGTGCACCGAAGCCAATCATTAAACGGAATGACCAGTATGCAAGAGGAATATTTGGCTTGTAATTGCCAGGACCATATTTCTGTTCGTATTCCTTCTGCAGATTGTTAATGCCTTCAACAGTTCCGTTCACATCACCAGTAGTCATAAAGGAGAGAACGGATGGAAGTCCCATGGAGAAGACGGGACGAGAACCATCTAGTGATCCAACAGTGAGAACGGAGAATGGAGCATTAGCGCGAGTGTCATAGAGCGCTTCAGCGGCAGCCATCTTCATTGGTTGTTGCTTAGTCATAATGCGAGCATCCCAGTCACCGGAAGCTCCGACGATCAAGAATGAGATGACAACGGTAACTAGACCAATTTTCAAAACTGGACGAGCAACTTCAACATCGCGCCCACGCACGATCATCCAACCTGAGATTCCAGCAAAGAGAGCGCCGGCCGTCAGGAATGCGGATGGGATGGAGTGGAAGAACGCTGCGACTGCTGTGTTCTGGAAGAGCACCGTGAAAATATTCTTCAATGTGGCGCGACCATTAACTACTTCATATCCGACTGGATGCTGCATAAATGCATTTGCTGCCAAAATGAAATAGGCGGAGAACAAAGTTCCAGTAGCGGCCAACCAGATTGTGGCAAGGTGCATTCGCTTAGATAAGCGATCCCATCCGAAGATCCAGAGACCGAGGAAGGTGGACTCCAAGAAGAATGCGAGGAGACCTTCCATAGCGAGAGGTGCGCCGAAGATATCGCCAACAAAGCGGCTGTAAGAAGACCAGTTCATTCCGAATTGGAACTCTTGCACAATGCCTGTGACTACACCGATGGCGAAGTTAATAAGGAATAACTTTCCAAAGAATTTAGTTGCGCGTAGGTACTTCTCTTTATGAGTTCTAAACCAGGCGGTTTGCAAACCAGCTACTAGAAATCCAGAACCGATAGTGATCGGTACGAAAATAAAGTGATAAACAGTTGTGATGGCGAACTGCCATCTAGCAATTGATAGAGGGTTCATAGGGTTTTCTCCTTTTCTCCACTGCTAATTCTCCCCTTGGATCAAATGCAATAGGGAGCTTTTAGATTCCTATGAGTGCTTGCACTAGGCTTATCTATATGAGCTTCACCACAAATGATGCGAAGGAAAGTTGATGGAACAGAGCGCTTCACAATTTGCTTTAGCGATCGCAGATCCAGCGGTTGTGGTTTTGGATGTGCGCACACCTGATGAATTCAGCGCTGGCCATATTGAACGCGCGATCAATATTGATATTTATGCGCAAGATTTTGATGCCCAAGTCGGAGCACTCGATCGCCAATCCACCTACGCCGTTTATTGTCGCTCTGGAGTGCGGTCTGTCACGGCGATGAATAGAATGACCGAACTTGGTTTTAATTCTTTTTACCATTTAACTGATGGAATTCTTGGCTGGATTTCCTCCGACCAGCCAGTGGTCCACTAGAAAGATTCGAGGTAGATATGTGTAGTGCAGTTCGATGCGATAAGTGCGGAAAAGCTACCTGGGCTGGTTGCGGCGAGCACATCGAAGAAGCGCTAGCTCCATTTGCTGAAGATCAACGCTGATTACTAATCACCACGTGATTAAGAAATGTCTTAACAGTGCCGGAAGAGTTTTTGTTAAGACTTTAGGTGGCAAAGAGTATTCGGCATATGTCGATCGCCTGGGAAATCATCGAAAGTTAGGCTGGGAAGTATTGGAACTACGTGGTCCTAGGGATGGTCACTTAACCCAAAATTGGGAGACATCAATACTTCGAATGTTAAAGAAGCGCGGGGCAGATTTATCGAACAGCAAGATTGCTGGCAAATTCGATGGATATTCCGAAGCGTGGAGCAAGGCAACATTTCATGCGACCTCAATAAAAGAGTTGATGAGGCTCACGGAAGAATACGAAGAAGGCCATTAATCTGCCCTAGTTTTACCCTTAAATTAGCGAAAATTACGTTTAGGTAGAAGGTCTAATGAGCGTGTAAACTCACTTAGCACAAGGAGACGTCGCATAGCCCGGTCGAGTGCGCCTCACTGCTAA
>TBL_comb47_HYPODRAFT_10007121_pt1 | contig 11862 bp, 8 predicted proteins | sample TroBogypolimnion_40_FD_10682 | JGI IMG/M metagenome (IMG submission 10682) | reverse complement strand
TTTGTCGGTCGGAATAAGATCATGCTAGCGGAGCGTGTGGTGGCGTTTCTGGCACAGGAGTAGTGTCTGTGCCGGAAACGCTTTACTCGCTGCGCTCGCAAAGTTTTATTCCGGCCTACAATAAGTTCAAATATTCCTTAACTGTGGGTAGTGATAAGCTTTTGTCGGTCGGAATAAGTTCATGCTAACGTAGCGCGTGGTGGCGTTTCTGGCACAGGAGTAGTGTCTATGCCGGAAACGCTTTACTCGCTACGCTCGCAAAGTCTTATTCCGGCCTACAATAAGTTCAAGTATTTCTTAACTCTGGGCAGTGACGTTCTGCGTCTGTTGTTGCGTTTATTTACATTTGTTAATTTGCATACTTTATTTATGTTCATGATAGGAGATTTTTCTTATGATGAATAATATTAACTAGACTCTAAACTCATTCTATATTATAAATAGCAAACAATAGAGTTTCTTTAGTATCCTTCAATAAATGTTACAAAATCATGCATTAGTTGCTAAGCAACTGATTTTAGGAATAGGTTGATAGTTATGTATTGCTTCAAATAAGGGTGGGGGTATGAATTTGGATGATTTAATTCACTACACACCTTTTTTGCTTAGTTTATTTGTCCAATTAGGCATTGTTTTATCTTATCTTGCATGGGTACTCATTAATAATTTGAAAGGCAGTCACCTTCTGGTTGCTGTTGTTATGGGTCTAGGGATTTCTTCTGCGTACTTTGTTAAAGATGAACTTGATCTGGTATCTGTAACAGGACTAAGTATTGATGTTAGTGCTATGACGCTCCTATTTATAAGTCTGTCGACATTAACAATCGCTTTAATTTTACGCAATAATGAAATAATTAAGCAGTTACGTGAAAATGAGGAGCGTTCAATATTTGCTTTGGAAGGTGCCTGTGATGCCGTATGGGAATGGAATCCACAAACAGATCAGATCTCGTTTCCGTTGTTATGGAAAGAAATAATTCGTTATGCTGAAAATGAGTGTCCTACTACGGTAGCTGCTTGGGTAGAAACATTTCACCCTGATGATAAGCAGCCTTTTTTATCGACATTACATGATTATTTGGCTACTAAGGAACGAAGCTTTGCCACTGAGTTTAGAAAATGGTCGACAGACAATAGTTTGGAATGGATTTTGGCTAGAGGAAAACTGGTTAATTATGATGAGCAGGGTCGTCCAATAAGAGTGATTGGTACACTTACTAATATTAGCGCGACTAAAAACCTGCAAGCTCAATTAAGCCAAGCACAGAAGCTAGAGGCCATAGGGCAGTTGGCGGCGGGTGTTTCTCATGAAATTAACACACCTATTCAATATATAGGTGATAACCTCTCGGCTTTACATGAAAACTTTGCTGAAATCAGTGGTTTTCAGCAAGCAATGTATGAAGTCTTAGATAAGGCCGGAGCTGAGAAAATGAAGGCTTTGGCTAGCCAATATGACATGGAGTTTCTTTTGGAAGATAGTCCTTTAGCCATACAGCAAGCAATTGAGGGTGTAGAGCGGGTAACGGAAATCGTTAAAGCTATAAAAACTTTTTCTTATGTTGAGCAAAGCCACAAAAAGCAATTTATAAATCTACATGAGGCTATTAATAATGCCTTAATCATTACTCGGAATAGTTACAAATATATTGCTGAAGTTGAAACCGATTATTCAGCTGAGATTAATAGTATTGAGTGTTACGCAAGCGAACTCAATCAGGTTTTTATAAATTTGATTATTAATGCTGTACATGCCATTGAGGAAAAAAAATCCGGTACTGGTAAGATTAAAGTTATCACGCGAAACTTGGGTACTAGTGTCGAAATTTTGTTTCAAGATAATGGAGCGGGTATGCCTTCAGATATACAGGATAAAGTTTTTAATCTGTTTTTTACTACAAAAGAAGTGGGTAAAGGCACGGGTCAAGGTTTAAGCTTGTCACACAATATTATTGTGAAAAAACATGGTGGACAATTGTTTTTTGAATCTTGTCCTGATCATGGAACCACCTTTCATATTCAACTTCCACTTTAGCCTAAAGAGAAAGTTAAGCGTACATGATTAATAAAAACATACTGTTTGTTGATGATAATAACAATGTGATCTCTGGTATACAGCGTCAATTAAGACCTTATCGTGGACACTGGCAATTGTTTTTTCTGAATAGCGGAGAAGAAGCTTTGCAATTAATGGCTACGCACCCCATAGATCTGATCGTGACAGATATTATGATGCCATTAATGCGTGGTGATGACTTATTGAAAAAAGTAAGCTTGTTGTATCCTAATATAGTGCGCATCATCCTCAGTGGCTACGCTGATGAGGCGACTCTTAAAAGCGGCTTAGATGTTGCGCATCAATATCTTAGTAAACCTTGTAGTGCAGAAACTCTTCGGGAAGCCATACTTCATATTTTTAATGTTTTAGCGTGTGTACAAAATCCTTGTATTATCGCTGAGATGGGTGACCCTAAGTTGTTGCCAAGTCTGCCGAAAATTTATCACCAATTGAATGCTGCTATATCAAATGACAATACTTCCATCGCCGAAATCGCCGAAATTCTTGCTAGAGATATGGTGCTTTCGGCAAAGTTATTACAAGTAGTTAACTCGGCGTATTTTGGCGTTAATCGGAATGTTTCCAGTCTTGTTGAAGCAATCAATTTGATTGGTTTGAAGCATCTTAATAATTTAGTGATCACCGCGCATGTTAAAAATGCATTTCCTGTCAAGAGTCCAGCAATGGCTTCTTTTATGGAATATATTTGGGAAGACGCTAATGACGTTGCTACTCTAGCTAAGCAGATAGCCCTATCAGAAGATCAACTGGAAGATCGTCCTGATCAAGCGTATATGTGTGGGTTGTTGCATAATATGGGCTTATTGATGTTCCTGTCACGCGGTGGTGATCAATTAGTTAGGCTACTGGATCAGGTAAAAAACACTGATACCCCTGTTGCTGAGTTGGAAACGGAAATCTATGGTGTTACTCGATCAGAAGCGGCTGCTTATATATTGAGTTTATGGAAAATTCCGCCTCGTATCATCGAAGGTATTTTGTTACAACATAATCCTTCTGTTAGTGATTATGATGGTGTTAGTGCTTTAACAGCGGTGCATGTTGCTTCTTGTTTGTTAAAACCTAAAGAGATGGATGGCTATGAGCGATTGTTTGAGGTGAAAGTAGACAGCCAGTATTTGGAGCGGATTAATAAATTGGAACGTTTGTCAGATTGGCAATTATTAGCTGATGAGCTGTTGGTTAAATCGGCTGAATGATAATAGTTATGTAGGTTGGGTTAGCGATAGAGACTGTGAAAGTATTCTTTTTATTTCCCTCTTTAGCAAAGAGGGGTTAGGGGAGATTTGATCTATTAAAAAATGATTATTAAATTTCAATAACCTATGGCTTAATAAAATCCCCCTCGATCCCCCTTTTACAAAGGGGGAAGCTAAAGTCATAATACTTTCACAATCTCGATAGCGTAACCCAAGCTACATTAAGGCTTAACCTTATACTGTTGGACTTTAAGTTATTAGCCTAAATATCTAAACACTTTTTATAAGCAGAAAACTTATTTGAAGAAAATAAGTTTAATCAGTTATCTATAACACTTGGCAACACTCTGGAGTTCGCATGACTTTATTATCCTATAGCAATAGCCAAAAAGTCTTATTTGTCGATGATGAAGTATTGGTGATGGAAGGAATAAAGCGCCAGTTACGGAAAGGCTTTGATATCACTGTGGCAGAAGGTGGTGAAGCAGCATTAATAATCTTGGCTAAAGAGGGGCCGTTTGCTGTTGTGATAGCCGATTACAACATGCCCGGCATGGATGGAATTGCTTTTCTTAATGAGGTTTATCAGCGTTTTCCACAAACTATTTTAGTGATGCTGACAGGTCGTGCAGAATTAAATATAGCGGTAAATGCCTTTAATAATGCACATATTACTCGCTTTTTGAATAAACCCTGCTCCAGAGAGGTATTGAAAGAAACTCTTACAGAAGGTTTGGAGCAATATCGCTTACGTGTATCCGAAAAATTGTTGCAAGCGCAATTGCAGCAGGCCAATCAGCAGCTTAATCAGTTGAATAGTCAACTAGAATCACTGGTTGAACAAAAAACTCATGCTTTGCAATTTCAATATCATTATGTGGCAAATATGGCGCAAATGACTAGTTCAACAGCTATCATTCAGGCACTAGTTCGTGCAGTTAGCCAATTGACGGATTTGTATGATATTAGTTTATGGTTAAGTCCTCATCTTGATGGACAGTTTAGTTGTTATTATCCAACCGATTCTGGATTGCCTAGTTTTTCTGCAAAAACTTGTGTCGATGGAGTGATAGCCAAGTTAATTCATGATAAGCAGGTTGTTCAACGAAATGTTTTGATTGCGCCAGTACTTAATGCTTTTGAAGCGGTCCTGTTTTTGGGTTTACCGTTTATGTTGGTGCCGCTACAATGCAAACAAGGGGTTTTAGGTTTACTTAATATATCAGGCGATAAAACTAAACTTGAATCAGATGTATTAGAGGCAATAATCGGTATGGCAGATATAACCGCTACCGCATTACAAAGTCGCTGGCATCGTGAAGCTTCTGATGACGCTCAAGATGCCATCATTAATGCCTTAGCCAAGCTATCTGAATACCGTGATCCAGAAACAGGCTTACATTTATTGCGTTTGAAGATCTATTCTGAACTCATTTGTCGAATCCTATCCGATACTGATAAATATCGAGATATTGTAACGCCTGAGTTTACTGAGGATTTAGTACGTTCCTCACCGTTGCATGATATTGGTAAGGTGGGTATTCCCGATGCGATCTTGAAAAAACCAGGGCGTTTAACTCCTGATGAATTTGAAATTATGAAAACACATGCTCAGATAGGCGGTGATACCTTACGTAGCGTTTATGAGCAATATCCATCACAAAGCTTTATAAAATGCGGTATGGAAGTGGCTTATGGTCATCATGAAAAATGGAATGGTGAGGGCTATCCTTTGGGTTTGAAAGGCGAGGGTATTCCATTGGTAGCAAGAATTTTGTCTTTGGTTGATGTTTATGATGCCATCACTACTCGTCGTGTTTACAAATCACCCTTTACGCGTGAACAAGCTAAAAATATCATTATTGAAGGTAACGGCAGTCATTTTGATCCAGATATAGTCAGTGCTTTTTTAACTAATGAGGATGAGTTTTACAAGATTGCCGAAAAGTATGCCGATGTTGTTGAGAGTGAAGAGTATTTCCATGCAGAACTTTATACTTCTTCCACTGATTCAGAATTCAGTAGTTCATAGATTCCATGATGTGAAGTATTTAATTCGAATCTGCCAATCTTTTTAGAGTCGTACTTAATTTAAGTAACGCTGAGCTTAGCTTATCATCTGAAATACTCTGACTATGCTTGCGTATAAGGTCTATGCCTTCTTGGGAAGGTAAATTTGCTTTTCGTGTTGATGTTTCTGTTAGACCTGAGGGGCGATTAATGATCTTAATCTGCATAGCTTCAATGGGTGATCTAACTAAGCCCTGGATAGATGCTAATAGAGCGCTATTATAAAAACGCAATTGAGATGCCCAAATAGCGGAGTCGGTATAGATTAATAATTTTTGATCTTTTATTAGGCAATGCTTAGTTTGTTTTGCCAGATTGTCGGGTAATACTGCTTTAATCTNTTGCAAAATAAGACGTTGTTGCTCAATTTGGCTGTGTAAATAAACCATGGTTCGATTAGGGAACGCTAATGATTTTCTAAATAGCGGTGCTTGTTGTGCCATGAGCTTATACCGGTAGATCAAAGAAGGAGCTGTGATGGTCGGGTTACGCTACTCTAACCCGACAGCTTGTATAGATATCGGGTTATGTTGTATTAACTCAATCTACGCAACTATTGATAAGCCGCTATCTTATTGAAATTTAAATAACGATAAGAATCTTCTGAGCTTGCACTGATTTGTTCGGCATAATGCATGTATTCAGAAAAGCTTGGAATCTTACCTAAAATTGAACATACGGCTGCAAGTTCAGCTGAAGACAAATAAACGTTAGCACCATTACCTAGACGATTGGGAAAGTTACGAGTTGAAGTAGAAACGACTGTCGAGTTTTCTGCAACTCGAGCCTGATTACCCATACATAATGAACAGCCAGGTATTTCAGTTCTAGCACCTACTTTATTAAAAGTATCGTAATAACCTTCTTCAGTTAATTGGCTTTGATCCATTTTTGTCGGTGGCGCGACCCATAATCGAGTAGGTAGTTCGCTTTGTTGTTCCAGTAGTTTACCGGCTGCACGAAAATGACCAATATTAGTCATGCAAGATCCTAAGAAAACTTCATCTATTTTAGTGCCAGCAACATCGGATAAGGTTTTGATGTCATCAGGATCGTTAGGGCAGGCCAGTAACGGCTCTTTGATGTCATTCATATTGATTTCAATGATTTCAAAATACTCGGCATCAGCATCTGCTTCTAACAACACAGGATTTTCTAACCATTGTTCCATGCTAGCAATACGACGGGTCAATGTGCGTAAATCGCCATAGCCCTCTTTAATCATCCATTTTAATAGGCTAATGTTTGAATTAAGGTATTCACGTATAGGCGCTTCATTTAATTTAATGGTGCAGCCACCCGCTGAGCGTTCTGCTGATGCATCTGATAATTCAAAGGCTTGTTCTACTTTTAAATCAGGCAAACCTTCGATTTCTAAAATGCGACCTGAAAATACGTTTTTCTTACCTGACTTATCTAATGTTAATAAGCCACGTTGTAGGGCGGCATAAGGAATGGCATTGACCATATCTCTTAGGGTAATGCCGGGTTGCATTTCTCCGGTGAAGCGGACTAAAACTGATTCTGGCATATCCAAAGGCATAACGCCGGTCGCTGCGGCAAACGCCACTAAACCTGAACCAGCTGGAAATGAAATACCTAATGGGAAGCGCGTATGTGAATCACCACCAGTACCAACACTGTCAGGTAATAACATACGATTTAGCCATGAATGGATGATGCCATCACCAGGACGTAAGGAAACGCCACCGCGATTCATAATAAAATCTGGTAAGGTGTGCTGCATATCGATATCAATAGGCTTAGGGTAAGCCGCAGTATGACAAAAAGATTGTAAAACCAAATCAGCAGAAAAACCCAAGCAGGCTAAGTCTTTGAGTTCATCACGAGTCATAGGGCCTGTGGTATCTTGCGAACCGACGGTACTCATTTGTGGTTCGCAATATGTGTTAGGACGAACACCGGCCGCGCCACAAGCTTTGCCGACAATTTTTTGAGCTAAAGTATAGCCCTTACCACTGTCTTCAAGGTCTACGGCACAAGAAAAGACCTTGGAAGCACTAAGACCTAAATGTTTTCTAGCTCTTTCAGTAAGGCCTCTACCAATAATGAGTGGGATACGTCCACCTGCACGTACTTCATCTAAAAGTACGTCGGTTTTTAAAGAAAAGTTACAGATAACATCATCGCTATCATGACGTTTAATAACGCCTTCATAGACGTAAATATCGATAATATCGCCCATTGCTAACTGAGACACATCACATTCAAAGGGCAGGGCGCCAGAATCTTCCATGGTGTTAAAGAAAATAGGCGCGATTTTTCCACCTATACAAACACCGCCATCGCGTTTGTTTGGAATAAAGGGAATATCATTGCCGATATACCAAAGCACGGAGTTAGTGGCAGATTTACGTGATGATCCTGTGCCGACCACGTCGCCTACATAGGCTACTGGGAAGCCTAGTTGTTGTAACTCTTCGATTTGTAGCTCAGCTTGAGTAATGCCAGGTCTTGGCATTTTCAACATGGCTTTGGCGTGCAGAGGGATGTCGGGTCTGGACCAAGCATCAGGTGCAGGAGATAAGTCATCGGTATTAGTTTCGCCTGTAACTTTAAATACGCTGACTGTCATTTTTTCAGGTACAACGGGTTTGTTAGTAAACCATTCTGCATCAGCCCAAGATTGGATGATTTGTTGAGCGTAAGTATTACCTGCTTGAGCTTTTTCTTGAATATCGTGAAAAGCATCAAAGATGAGTAAGGTATGAGATAAGCCTTTTACAGCAATCGGCGCTAAGCTAGGATTATCAAGTAGGGCAATTAAAGGAGCAATGTTATAACCACCTAGCATAGTACCTAATAACTCAGTAGCATCTGATGCGGTTAATATAGGAGAGCTTACAGTGTCATTTGCAATTGCTGATAAAAAACTAGCTTTGATATAGGCCGCTTCATCAACACCGGCTGGAACGCGATTCGCTAATAGATTTAAAACAAATTCTTCTTCGCCAGCAGGGGGATATTTAATTAATTCAACTAAGTCAGTCATTTGCTCAGCGCTTATGGGTTTAGGTACGACACCCTCAGCAGCGCGTTCTTCAATATGTTTTCGGTACTGTTCTAACATGACGAATTCCTTATAAATTATTTCAATTCGGTAACGCTTAAAATGAACGTGCTTAGTTACCCATTATTTAATGGACAAAAGACAATTAATTAGTAGTTAGTATGGTTTGAGATAAGGGCTAAAGACTAAAGGCGAAGAGTTAAACCTAGCATTTGTCGTCGCTTAATTTGCTAAGCTCTTAAGCTTAATTTTTCACCCTGAGCCTTTCGTCTGCGATCAAGCATTGCTATTTTAAGATCGTATCCATTAAATCGCCCTAGCAATATGATAATCATTAAAGCTTAGTATTACAAAAACTTGTGATGATAATACAAAAATCTGAGCATTACGTTATTGTGGATCGCTATGACTATTAGATTTTAGGGAGATATAAGTGATGAGTAGCGCTATAACAGTAGAATGGTTTTCGGTTATAGCGTCACTATTTATATAGATCTTGAGTTATCAACTTAAGATAGGGTAGGGTGCAAGGCTTAGCCGTTTGTACTGAGCCATGAGCTTGTCGAATGATCGAAGGTTAAGCCGTTTAGGGTTCGACTGGCCTCACCACGAACGGCTAAACTTTATATCGTATGTCTTAAGTTGGTAGCCTAGTTTTTGTAATCATTTTAACAAGCACGGTATTGATACCGACCGGACTAAGATTTATTCAGCGTGTTCGCTTCCTGCGTAAGCTTCTACTCGTGCTTTTAGTTTTTGGCCTGAGCGAAAAGTGACTACACGTCTAGCCGAAATGGGAATTTCTTCACCTGTTTTAGGATTTCTTCCGGGTCTTGGGGTTTTGTCACGTAATTCAAATTTACCAAAACCAGAAATTTTTACTTGTTGACCTTGTTCTAATGAACTTTTAATTTCTTCAAAGAACAGTTCGACCATATCTTTGGCTTCACGTTTATTTAAGCCAACTTCCTCAAAAAGTTTTTCTGCAAAATATGCTTTAGTTAATACCATAAGTTAGTCCCTCAGTTTTGCGTTTAATTTTTCAGATAATAAAGTTAATAGTTTGCTAATAATAGCGTCTATTTCAGTGTCTGTTTGAGTGTGCGTGGTGTTTTGGAATATTAAGCATAATGCAACGCTTTTGTTGCCTTCTTCCACGCCTTTGCCACGATAAATATCAAATACCTTGGCGTCTTGTAATGTTGCTTCTGTACTGCTTTTAATGCAATCAATGATATCGTTGGCGGCAACGTCTTCTTTGACAATTAAAGCTAGGTCGCGCCGTACTGAAGGATATTTAGATAAAGATTTAAACACAGGTATGCGCTTGTTAAGGATTAAATCTTGATCTAATTCAAATAGAAAAACAGGGCAATCAAACCCTAGTTTTTTTTCTAAAATAGGATGTAGCATACCTAAGTAGCCAATGGTTTCACCCTCGTGCGTTACTATTTTTGCCGACTGGCCTAAGTGCAGCGCTGGTTGTGGGGAGGCTATAAATTGTACAACACAACCGGTCAAGGCAAATATGGCTTGCACATCGGCTTTGATGTCAAAAAAATCAACTTTACGAGATTGCTCGCCCCATTGTTCACTATAAACATCGCCTAAAGCTAGACCACTCAACATTTTTTGCTGGTGAGTTGTGTCGTTGGTTTTGATAAAACGTAGTCCGGTTTCAAATAATCGAACTCTATTTTGTTGGCGGTTGGTATTGTGTAGAGCTGCTTTTAATAAACCACACCAAAGTGTAGTGCGCATCACNGCTAACTCAGAAGAAATCGGATTTTTAAGTCGAATAACCTCCATTTCAGGGGCAATAGTTTCTTGGATTTCTTCGTCAACAAAACTATAAGTAATAGCTTCTTGGTAACCTCTATCAACCATTAAATCTTTAACACGATCTAGGTCTAATGTGGCTTCTGTGGCAGTTGATAATTCAGAGCGCATTAACAAACTGCTGCTCGGTAAATTATTATAACCATAGATACGAGCTATCTCTTCAATCAAGTCAGCTTCAATGGCTATATCAAAACGAAAACCAGGAGGACTAATTAACCAACCGTCAGCTTGTATTTGGATACACATACCTAGGCGCTTAAAAATATCGATGACTTGATCATCAGCTAAAGAAATGCCCAAGATTTTTTGGATGCGTTGCTTTCTTAATAGAATCGGCTGACGTGAGGGTAGTGTTTGTTCGGTTGTCACTTCGGAAATTGGACCCACACTACCGCCAGCAATTTCAACGATGAGTTGAGTTGCTCTTTCAATGGCTCTATTTTGTAAGCTAGCATCGACACCGCGTTCAAATCGATGTGATGAATCTGTATGTAAGCCAAAATCACGTGCTTTACCGGCTATAGCCAGAGGTGCAAAAAATGCGCACTCAAGGAAAACTGATTGAGTTTGATCGCTGACCGCTGTTTCACTACCGCCCATAATACCTGCGAGCGCTAAGGCTTTTGAGTCATCGGCGATGACTAATGATCCATTATTCAAGCTAATGACTTGATTATTTAATAAGCTTAAGCTTTCATTTTCCTTTGCCCAGCGCACACTAATGTTGCCAGTTAATTTGTCGGCATCAAATACATGCAAAGGTTGACCCAATTCTAATAGGACATAATTAGTTACATCAACTAGTGGACCTAAGCTTCTAATGCCAGAGCGACGTAATCGTTCTTGCATCCATAACGGCGTAATAGCGCTAGCATTAATCCCGGTAATTAAACGACCTAGATAGCGAGGACAGGCTGTGGTATCAGCTATCGATACAGTGAGTGTGTTTTGATGAGTAACTGGGATATTAGTAAATGCTGTGGTAGTCCATTCCAGTTTGTTGAGCACTGCAATTTCACGCGCTAAACCTTCTGCGCATAAACAATCAGCTCTGTTTGGTGTTAAATCAACTTCTATAATGACATCGTTCAGAGACAAATAGTCACGAATATCAACACCAACCGGTGCATCAGTCGCTAATTCCATTAAGCCATGTGCATCCGTTGCCAAACCTAACTCTTTTTCTGAGCAAAGCATGCCGAAAGATTCTATGCCCCGTAGTTTGGATTTCTTTATTTTGAAATCGCCAGGTAATACAGCGCCGCAAAGCGCCGCAGGTATTTTTAGGCCAATGCGAACATTGCTAGCACCACAGACGATTTGCAAAGATTCTTCTGTGCCCACATTGACTTGGCAAACACGAAGGCGATCAGCATCAGGATGTTGCTCCATAGCAATAACTTCACCGATGACTACGCCATTAAATTGAGCGGCAGCCGGTACAACAGAGTCGACTTCTAAGCCGGCCATTGTTAATTGTTCTACCAGTTCCTCTGTATCGATTGCTGGATCAACATACGATCTTAACCAAGCTAAACTAATTTGCATGATTTACATGTTCCTGTGTAACGAAAACTTAATTAAATTGTTCTAAAAATTTAAGATCATTTTCAAAAAATAATCGTAAGTCGTTAATTCCA
>TBL_comb47_HYPODRAFT_10007118_pt1 | contig 11867 bp, 13 predicted proteins | sample TroBogypolimnion_40_FD_10682 | JGI IMG/M metagenome (IMG submission 10682) | reverse complement strand
TATTTCGAGGCAGCATTAGTTGCAAGAAGTTAGAGGTTAGGAGTTAGATTTTAGGTGAGGCAACGGTGCTAACCAACCGGCAACCGTAATTGTCGCCAACCGGCAAAGATAATTGACGCGGGACATTGCGGCTTGGGAGGTAGCAAAACAGATCTTTGAATTTACAAAAAGCAAATTTCCTAATCTAAAGGAAACATTTTGTGAAAAAGAGATATTGTATAGTTTGGATCTGGATTTATTTGATCAAAAAAACCTCATTCAATATGAAGCAAGGCTTTTAAAAGAAAAAGACTTCGAGGTATGGAATAACTTACATACTTCGTTTTTAAATGAGGCGGGTTTAACCAGCAATGAAGATATTATTGCAAGGAGAAATCGATTTAATAAACAGGCAAGTCAAGGGTGTTGGATGGGTTCTTATATAAATAATGAATTAATTGCTATTGCTGCTATTGGTGCTCATGTTAACAATACAGGTCAGATTGGCAGTGTTTATACTATACCTAATATGCGCAACAAGGGAGTTTCTAAATCACTCATGTCCCAATTACTATTACATGGCAAAACAAATAAAAACATCCATAAAGCAGTATTGTTTTCGCGGCCACATAACAGCGCTGCAATAAAAGTTTATGAAAGTCTAGGATTTAAACGAATAGGGAGTTTTGGGTTATTTTTTTGGCAATATGAAAAATAAAAACACTATCGATATTTGTTTAGCTACTGCGTTGGAAAGCTATGACCAAACAACTTGAAAATATTATAAAATTACATTGGAAAAACGTAATAGATTCAAATTTTCTTTATCGCGGAATGTCTTTGAGTGATCTAAATACTAAATCTAAAATCATCTTAGATCCAAATAAAAATCCACTAAAGGAAATCACCCCAATTTTATTAGAATATAGCAAGCTCCTTCTAGATTTAATTGCTAAGGGATTAAAGTTTAATGTTAATGATTTTTATGTTGAGCCACTAGAGAAAATATTAGATTGGACCACTAGGGATCTAAAAAATCCCGGAATTGATTTTACTACCAATTATGCCGATGCGGCTGCCTATGCATTTAATTATGCTGGAAGTCAGGTGAAGCATAATTTTAACATTATTGCTAATACTATTAGTGGGTGTAAAAATCAACCATGCTTTAATGCCCTAGAAAAAAAGGAATTGTTGCATATAACTAAAAAAGTACAGGAGCTTTTGTTGCTTGAAAGCAAAGTGAAACATAAACCAGTTGTGCTTAAGGTTAAGCGAAGTTGCAAAGCATTTCAAAATAGCTCGATGAAAGAATTGAATTTAGGGTCTTATCAATTTTTTCTCAAACGAGCCATTGAAGATGCGAGGCAAAACGGCAGCCTTAAACTCGATAAAATTACTTTTTTTCTTCATCAAAAATCACAAACGGATAATTTTAATGTGCGGCTGGTCAAACCGTTGCATCAAAGCGATATTGAAGAAATTATTAAATTATAAAAACCATGCAATCCCACGAACAAATCATAAATACGTTAATAGAGTTTCATTATAAACAGCTACCACAATTTATTCGACGCATAACTATTGGTATTTGTAATGAAGTATATGAAGTTGGATTACAGAATAAAGCTATTATAGTTCGCCTGAGCCATGAAAGAAAATATTTGCTAGGATCACACGATCATATACCAAAATTTAAAGCCTTGACTATCCGTGTGCCAGATATTTTGTTTGAAGATTATAGTAAAACATTGGTCCCGCTTGTTTATCAAATTCAGAGCAAGATTGAAGGACAAGATTTAGGTGGTGTTATTGAAAAACTTACTGACACACAGTTAAAAAAATTGGCTCAAGAAGTGGCTATGATTTTTAAAAAAATAAAGACCATTCCTGCTAGTAATCAATTTGGTGTTATTTGGGGTGGGGGCGAAAATGATTTAAGCGATACTTGGACTCAAAGGATGCGAATATGGGTCGATGAATCATGTGAGCGTGGTAAAAAGACAGGGATAATGGATAAAGAAATGTTTGTTTTGGTAGAAAATATATATAGCGAATATAAATCTTATTTCGATTCGGTAAAGCCAGTAACTTATTACGGAGATATATGTTCTAAAAATATAATGATAAAAAACGGTGAATTTAGTGGCTTAGTAGATTTGGATGGTTTAACTCAAGGGGATCCCTTAGAAGCTGTTGGTAGAATCAAGTTGAGTTGGTATGGTACACATTATGGGGAAATTTACACCAACGCGATCATGAATGAATTGGGTCTCAGCGCAAAGGATAGAAAACTAGTTCTTGTATATGCTCTCATTAATAAAATCTCATGGACTTGCGAAAATGGCATTCAGTTTAACCAAAATACCAGCACAGTAATAGATTATGAGGAAATGAAAGTGGATAAGAAGATTATCAATGCAATCACAGAAGAGTTGGAGCAGCTTAAGTAAGGCAACCTATGGAAGAATTAGCACAAAATGAACTAATGATCTATGAAACAAGTTATTGGACGATATTGCATCGATCGGATTCAATGTATCTTGGCTATTTGATGGTTTCATCTCTTGAAACAGTAAGTGATGTTTGTGGACTAAGTTCTGATTCTCTGCGTGAGCTTGGCAAAGTTTTGCAAATCACTGAAAAACTATTGATATCTGTATATTCGCCACACAAAGTTATTATGACAAAACTGGGCTTCTCAAAAGGTTTTAGCTGCCATTTTCATGTTTTGCCCGTTAGTCATTCGTTACTAAACCAGGTCACTGAGCATTCGCATTATACAAATAATGAACCAGATGGTGTAGATGCTTTATCCTTTATAAATCGAGAATATTGTGACAAAAGGCTCACTCAGCGGCAGTATGAAGACATGGTTCGCGAGGTAATTATGTTGAGAGAACAATATAAAAAATTATTTGGATTGTTATAATTAATGCATAACAATATTTAACTATGAAAAATATTTACATCCGAACAGCTAAAAAAAGTGATGTAAAAAATATTTTACAAACTTTTGCTGTGTGGCATAAATCTAAAAAACAGTTTGTCGATTATCTGGCGAAACAAGATTGCAGTGAAAGTGTATTAATTGTAGCGTTAACAACAAAAAATAAAATTGTGGGCTATGCTAATTTATTTTGGCAATCTAGGATAAGTCAACATTGTGAACAATGCATACCTGAAATAGTCGATCTCAATGTAATAACAGAGTACCAGCGAAAAGGTATCGCTAGCCAAACGATCCATTATATTGAACAAGTGGTGTTAGAAAGGTTTTTTCCCTCCATTGGAGTTGCAGTAGAGCCAACCAAAGAATATTTTCCAGCAAAGCAGCTTTAAAAATATTTACGAATTAGTTTTTTCCAACCTGGGGCAATCTCTTCGTCAGCAAATCCTTCGTCGTCAGGGATGCCAATAGGAATTTCTTCACCATGTTTGGGATCCTTGACTCTGAACTCATGAAGATGATAATCGGCTTAACCCATGGCGTCTTGTATCGCTACATGCAAATCCCAAAAGCTATAATCTTCTGGTACTTGTATCCTGCGCCATATTTTAGGTTTAATATTTTTAAGCGTTATTTTAAACTGATAAACAGATTTAGGTTTTTCTACCATTTTATTTCCTTATTGATAGTAAGAACCGGTGCTGACATTGTAACTTAATACCGGGGTATAAAAGAAGCCCAGCTTACGTAAATTCTCCTAATATCCTCATGTCGACGAAATCGACAGGTTTCAATGATGTGTCGATTTTTTCTGATTTTTTTGACATGTCCATAATTCAGTGGGAATAAATCGTTTAAGATTAATGGGATATGGTTCTGTCGCAAACATTGTCGCAAATATGTCACAAACGTTCTTTTATGTTTTTTGCAAGTTTATATGCTAGGTGGTGTGTTGCTCCTTCAATAACAAAAATACCTTTTTCAACAAGCATTTTTAACTCTCGTTGTAACGTGCGCTTTGTAACACCGGGACATAATTTTCCATAATCTTGGATTGTTACACTTCCTTGCATTAATACGGTATCGATAGCAAGCGCTTGGCGTTTAGAAAGATCAAACTGCTTAATAATAACATCTCGTTTAATGGCGCATGTTCCTTCTTTCTTGACTTCAGTTAACTGCGTCGCTAATCCTTCACAAAAATATTCCAACCATATTGTCATGTCAAGATTTTGAGTGCGCACGCTTTGTATTGCTTTGTAATACGCTGTTTTATTACGATCATAAAATTCACTAAGGTTAAACAATCTTTTAAAATCATATCCAGCACGATAGAGTGATAACATAGACAACAATCTTGCGGTTCTTCCATTGCCATCTAAAAAAGGATGAATCTGCACTAACTGAAATTGTGCGATACCAGATATTAACACAACACTTATTTCTTGTTCTAAATTAATCCACTTAACCAAATTAGACATCATTATTGATACATCATAAGCTGGTGGTGTATAAATTACTTCTTTTGTTTTAGAATTTATAACATAATTTTGAATTTTACGATACTCGCCTGGAGCAGCTGAATTGCCGCGTACATTGTTCACCAGTTTTTTGTGGATCTCTCTTATTAAGGCTTCTGTTATAGGCAATCCAGTGTTTAAGTAGTTACTAACAAATTCAAAAGCATCTTTATAATTTAATAACTCCTTAGAATCATCTGGATTTACAGACTTGAGCTTGTCACCAGCAAACAATTGCTCCGCCTCTTTAAGCGTAAGTTCGGTTCCTTCTATATGTGTAGTGTGATGGGCTTCAAGAACAAGCGCTCTATTTTGCATTTTTTCAATCCAGTCATCTGATAATGTAGCTGCTTCCAAAAATCCTCTAGCGCGCTCAATCTCTGTCAAAAATGACGTTATTTTGTTGGTAATCTTAAAGTTTGGTTTGAACATGTGAATTATCCGTTAAGAGATATAGTAAGATTTTATGGTAATGGAAACTTTAAAGCAAACTCTCTTATTAAAAATTTAATTTGAGAAAGCTATCATCTTAATGTTTGCTTGCGGTAAAAATTACCCCGTGTTTTTTAAAGCAATGTTTCTGAGTTTTGTGCCCCAAATTTCTATTGCTTGCTTTTTCTCTTTGTCATAACTATGCCTATCATAGATCGCTGTAACACTATTCTCAACATGATTAAGTAGTTTACTCACTACCAACCTAGAAATGCCTGAAGCTGTCATGTGGCTAGCTGCGGTACGCCTTAAATCGTGAGGAGTAAAATGTTTTGTGTTTTTAAAAGCATCCCCGTTTCTTCTGATAGTATGATCAATCGCTTCTGGGGTGATATGTTTGTCGCTACTGGGGGAGGGGAATAATTACCAGATACCGTTTTAATTTGTCGCAAGAGCTCTAAAGCTAGCTTGGAGAGCGGTACTCTATGTGTATTGCCATTTTTTGCCTTATGAGTGGGTATCGTCCACCAACCGTTTGCCAAATCAAATTCCTCCCATTCAGACGATACTATTTCACCTTTGCGTTGCGCAGTTACTAACTGCAATTTTAAAGCCAATCTTGATAGCTCTGACATGTTAGCGTCATCTAGCCCTTTCCAAAAAGAGTGTATCTCTTCAGATGATAGCACACGATCGCGCCTATTTTCTTTTACACATATTCATAGGATATTCTTCGTTTTAAGCAGTACATGCATAGCGTTCGTAATTAGTGTTGCTAAAGTATTTGGCCCTCCGGGCTGAATTTATTGTTTTTAATTTCACCTCTTTCGAATTTTTTTTAATCTACCAGTCATGATTAGCTGGGGAGTTACCAATTTCGTATGAAAATTAACAAGTTGTTTGGATACTTTTATCAAAACACTATCTTATTGAAAGGTGATCGGTCGTTTACGATAAAGCTAATTTGAAGGCACAATTCTCTGCTCCTTCTAAACCAATTTTGGTATCTTTTACTAACCATACAGGAAATTCATTTAGTATATAGGAAATCTTGTCTTTGTTTGCAAAAGCTTTCATAAATATGTCTCTATATGATTTTTCTCCTAAAATATTTTCTGCTATATTACCCACAATATATAATCCGCCACTTGGTAATAATGAAAAAATAATATCAGCTGATTTTGAGCCATAAATTTTTACAAATGTTTCTACTGTTTTTACAGACATTAGATCGTTTGGATGTTTTAATGCAAAAGTTGTAATCTCTTTTGCTGCATCCTTAGTTTTATCTGCCAGAATCATTTTTAATTCTTGATTTTCTGAATAATGACTTGGATTAACTTCACGAAAATATTGGTAAATATCTCTAATACCAGAGCCGCTTAATAAATTTTCTGCTGAGATATCTTTACTATACTTTTTACGCAAGTAAATTAAGATACTTATTTGTGTGTCATCGGCAGGCGCAAAACTAGCATGCCCGCCTTCGGTTGGGTGAACCACATACTGTAATTTATCTAATGAGGCAAACCCAACACCTAATCCAGTGCCAGCTCCAATAAATGCCTTTAAACCATCCTTTTTTATAATACCATTTGATACTTTTTGTAAAGGGTACAGTTTGTCATTAGATATTGATTCAATGCCATAACCTATCGCTGCAAAATCGTTAATTAATTGAATATTATCTATTTTTAAAGCCTCTTTCAATTTTCTTGCATCAATATTCCAATTTGAATTAGTTACCTTCACCGTATTATTTATGATAGGACCAGCAATTGCCAAACAAATACTTTTTATAGGATAATCTTTGTATTCTTTAAGAAACGGTTTGATAACATCAATTATGGAATCATAATCTCTTACCTTATATACTGCGTTATGCAAAATATCTTTTTTTTCATTCTTTAATTGAGAAAGACGTAACCTTGCATTAGTTCCGCCTATATCTCCAACTAAAACAATTGTATTACTGAACTCTTTGGAAATAATGTATTTTTTTTTCATATGGCTCCCATATTATTGGCTTTATTGGATAGCTTCTCGAATTACCCGTTACTCAAATTTTAGACAACACAATAGCTTTCTGGCATTCCAAGGTCGGCCATTTTGTTTAAAACATCACAACAATTTATTGATTCTTGTCTCTGCCTAACAAATTTTCTAGCTTGCAAAGTATTAGCAAATATTCGCTTATAACGCTGTATCACCATTTCGGTTCTACTAAGAAACTCCCTCAGAACCATCTATTTTTGGTAGCCTCTCCATCTTTGGTCGTTGGATAAATAAAGCTAAAAAAATACTAACAGCCATAATAATTGTTAAAGCTATCATGGTTGGATAAAAATTATAATCTTCTTTTTCCTTGGTGAAATCTATAAGCCAGCTTAAAGGGAGCATATAAATTCCGCTAAAAGCAGTTAAAGCAGAAACGAAACCGGTAGCTGTGCTAACCAGTGCCGCTGGGTTAATTGTTGCAATTATAGGATAAATTACCACTTGGGAGCTACCTATAAAACCTAAGATAAAAAACAATAGAACAAAAACCTCAAAGAAGGGTTGGGCGATATAAATAATAATTAAAAACAAAAGTAGCGATAAAAGATTGCTTATAATTAATAATAGCTTACAGCTAGGCAATTTATCTGCTAACCATCCAATTGCAGTAGAGCCTATTATAGAACCTATAGTACCCAAGCTAAGAATATAAGCGCTATCAATTTGAGAGAAATTTTTAGCTTGTTGTAAATATAATATTCCCCAACTTGCTCCAAAAAAAAGGCCAGGTAAAGCACATAATGAGGTGTAAATACCAATCAGCCAATTTTGTTTATTAGTAATAATCCTTTTTATTGAGTATATAAAACCCATGGTATTATTGGTAGGTTGTCGCTGAATATTTGGTGGAAAATCTTGCGCAAATATTAATGTAAATGCACCAAAAATTAATCCAAGCCAAAGATTTAATAATAGACCTTGTTGTAATCCTAGCTTCTCAATAATTATAACTAACGGTGCTTGGGCAAATAACCCTCCTAACGAAGCGTAGGTTGAGGCAAGGCCAGTAATAAAAATAATTTTTTGTGGTGGGAAGCATCTTTTAATTATTTGAAAGCAATTAAGCATGCTGAATGATCCTACTATACCTAAAGCCAGTCTTGACAAAGATAGGTAAACGATAGAATCAGTTAAGGCAATAACTAATATGCTCAAGTTAGCAACTATATACGATATAAGAAGAACTTTTTTAGGGGAGAAACGATCTAATATTATTCCAGCCCAAAAAACAAAAAGTGTGTTTGCATAATAATAACAGGCAAATAGAAAACCGATTTTAGTACTATCAAAATGTAATTTGGTGCTTAGATAAGGAGTTATTGCTGTAAGATTAGTAGCGCTATTTATGAGAAAAAAGAAGGAAGCCGCAGCAAACACTGTTAACCAAGAGCGCATGTTAGTGGGCGTAGTGTTAGCTGGTTGCATATATTATTTCCACTAGCTTAAAGCGATTGCAACTAAACGTGGTAACGGTCAGCGGTTCTCGCCCAGCTTTAATGAGTCTTATTACCAAGGATTCTAGGTGAGAAACAAAATCTTTTTTCACGTAAAATCTTCCTAAATTATGCACAACACATCCAATTTTAAGCCAAAAAAGATCCGGTTTGAAACTCCTAAATATCAAGACCTGATCCCAGTAAGCCAAGTTCAGCGGATGCTAATACAAACATAGCATGACTCCAACAAAGTGGAGTCACGGAAACTTGAATGTTATTTGAAAATATTTGTTCTGGAATATAGTAACTTTGCAAATCTTGTAAAACCTTTTGAAAATACTTGTTAGCATCGTCTTTTTTACCCATTTTAGATAAGACAATAGCTAACCAAAAATTCAAAAGTGGCCAATAACCGGCTCCCTTGTTACGATGCCCTGTATTTAACATCCAACCATCATACTCATCATGTTCGTAACGGTATAAACCATAAGCATTTTCTAGTTGTAGAATACGTTGTATGGTATTTTTTGTTAGATCGCTGGTTGGTGAAATAATTTCATAAGGCCAAATTAGGCCTAAAAGACTTGCGTCAATTCCCTGGTCAATTAGTTTGCCAAACGAGCGACAAAAATAGCCATTAACTTTAGCTGATTGCAATAGAGCATACTCCATTTCGTTGCAGGTGTTTTCAAAATCAGCTGTTGGAAAGAGTTGGTTAGCCACTCTTAGTCCCGCAACACATGCAGCTGTTGAATAGCTAAAATTTTCCTCCAAATCAGGATATGCTATTCTTCCCTCCCAAAGATCATTGGTAGGCACCCCAAAGGAATTTTTATTCCAAATCTTAGTTAAACCTAATGCCGTATGTGTAATAAGGTGTTCATATTTTGCTTTTAGTCTAAGGTTTTTTTTAATATAATTACCAACCATAAAAACAACTATCCCAGCTTGATCTGGCTGAAATCTGGAGAGCGCTTTACGTCCATTGAGATAATATTTTTCATAGAACAAGCCGGTTGTATTCCATCCCTCAGCTCTTTCTATCAGCCAAGTAAAAAATGGTTGCTGAATGTCGTTAATGCCTAACGCTTCGGCTGCCATGCAGATAAATGCAGCATCTCTCGGCCAAACATACAGGTAGTTTGCAGCATCCTTAGGATAATAAGGCATAAAGGAATTAGCAGCCACTATAGCGCCATTATTAAGGGCACAATCTCTTATTACTTGTTTGCTAACTGTCAATAGGTTAGAAAATTGGCTGTTTGGTAGAGACATAATTTTTACTCCAAAATTATTTTATTACTTAAACTTTGTTTAAACATTATGCTTCCTCGACAGATTAATATTAGGATGCTTTGAAAAACAAATTTTCATGTGCAAAACACATCAACAAAAGCAGTAAAAAAACCTTCGGTTGCAACAACCCCAAAAATCATCAATCCTCAATACTAATTTGCTTTACCATGGTTTCTTTTGATTTAGGAATATTTATTTCTAAAACACCGTTTTGGTATTTTGCCTTAATCCCTTGAGCATCCGCTGCGCCCGGCAAAGCAATTTTTCTGAAAAATGATCCTTTATATCTTTCAAAACAAAGATAGCCTTTTTTTTCTTTTTTTATTTCAGTATCTCTTTCACCCTCAATTACCAAATTATTATGTTGGTCAATACTAATTTTAATATCTTTCTTCTCCATACCAGGCACATCGGCTTTGATAACATAAAATTTATCTTCCTCTTTGACATCTACATCTGGTAACCAAGAGTCTCCATTAGTAGAAAAATCGTTGCCAAATACAGGATAAGCGGACAAAACACGGCTAATATTTTTTTCGAATTCATCGAAAATTGAAGTTAAAGGCTGATTGTAGCGAACTAAGTTAGACATGGTACTTTCCTCCAGTTTATTTAAATAATTTAAAAAACTAAAAGCCCGTACAATAAAGAAACTAAAAAACCAAAGTAACACTTATCTTGCAACTTATAATTGCTAAAACATACAATCTTGGTTTTATAATAGTAAAACGAATAAAAACTGAAATTACTTTAGAAAATTCTTGGATAGACTTAACGCAGATAGATCTACTCATGTTTTCCTCCTGCTTACATCATAAACCTCAGGTTGTATGACCTACTCAATCTTAAAACTTTGCAGAAAAAACTTACGAGAGTAAACACTTTATTGACACTTTGTTGCGATTTCATCCCGTAGGTAACTATAGGTTAAGCATATAAACTACAGTACAAAATCTATTTATCAACATTTTGTCACAAGGAATAACCAATGTCAAATAAAATGCGCAACATAAGGTTAAAAAAGTATATTCTGATATTTTTGAATATTCTTTAGAGTTTTAATTTTAGTGATAGTATGTACATGTTCTATTGTTTATTCTGATATTAGCATTTTTTGCGCACTTGTAAGCAAGGTAACGAGATAAGAAGATGATCGCAACCGTTACTTGGCGTATTTTATTTTACATAGTTGGTATTTCCAATGCGCGTAAGAAACACAATAGCTAAAGCACAAGAGATCAAAAGCATTGTAAATATAATATTCCAGCCGAAATTATCAGCAGTCCACCCTATGTCGATATTTGCAATGGTTCTTCCAAGAATATGTCCAAAAAAATCAGTAAAACTTGCCGCAGTTTCGGCAGCTTTTTTCGGGACCAAGCCTAATGCTTGTACACTACCGATCAGAAATACTGGACCGTAAATGAAGAATCCTATGGCGAGTATTGCAGCAATGATAGATAGAGAGTTACCAGCTGGAATAAGCCAATAAAATAAAATTACAATACTAACTAATACCATGTAAATAATGCATATCGGTACTCTGTGGCTACAAAAAAATTATCACTAAGCCAGCCACATAAAAGCACACCTGGTATTGCTGCATATTCATATAAAAAATATGCCCAGCTGCTAGTGTTCAAGGAAAATTCTTTTACTTCTCTCAAATAAACTGGTGCCCAATTAATTATCCCGTAACGTACGAAATATACAAATATATTAGCGAACGACAAATACCATAATTTTTTATTAACAAAAATATAGTTAAAAAGTATTTCTTTGGTGGTCAATTCCTTTTCAAAGTTAGCATCGGGTGGATTGTTTCTACAATTTAAACTTTTATAGTTATATTCTTCTATTGATGGTAAACCTTCTGATTGTGGAGTATCTCTTACTAATAGAAAAACCATTACTGCAGCAATTGAGGCCAATATAGCAGGAAAATAAAAAATACTATGCCAAGAATTAAAAATAAAAATGCCAAAAATTGTTAGTGGACCAATTATGCCTCTGCTAAAATTTTGGGTGACACCTATAATCGACATTTTTGTACCGCGTTCATTTTTGGAAAACCAGTGTACCATAACTCTAATCAATGCTGGCCACCCCATACCTTGTGCTAAGCCATTAAAAAGCATGAGTATAAACATTAGGATAAAGCTATTTAGAGCTAGGTTTGTTCCCCAAAAAAAATTT
>TBL_comb47_HYPODRAFT_10007117_pt1 | contig 11867 bp, 8 predicted proteins | sample TroBogypolimnion_40_FD_10682 | JGI IMG/M metagenome (IMG submission 10682) | reverse complement strand
ATTATAAGAAAAGCAGTAATGTTCCCTTCATAAATTGATTTAGTTCGACTTCAATTTTTAAACAGCAAAGATATAATAATTGTTTCATAAAATTAAGAAAAAAATAACATTTTTGACAAATATCATTTAAAAAGTTATAATTTGCCATACAATAATCCAAAAGTTAAAATGTGAAATATAGGATTATAATTTTCATTTCATCTTTAATACAATACTTTTTTACTATCTTTGTAGTCTAATTCAAAACATTTATGGGTGGGAATACATTCGGGAAAATATTGCAATTAACAACCTTCGGCGAATCTCATGGAGTAGCTATTGGAGGTGTACTTGACGGTTGTCCGGCGGGATTAAAGTTAGATATAAAACATATCCAAAATCAGTTAAATCGTCGCCGACCGGGACAATCTGTTTATACAACTCAACGCAATGAAGCCGATGAAATAGAAATTTTGTCAGGCGTTTATGATGACAAAACTACCGGAACACCAATAGCTTTTCTAGTTAAAAATGCCGATAATCGCTCTGAAGATTACACACATCTGCAAGAAACATTTCGTCCTTCGCATGCTGACTATACTTATTATAAGAAGTATGGTATTTATGACTTCAGAGGAGGTGGAAGAGCTTCTGCACGAGAAACATTAGCAAGAGTTGCAGCGGGCGCTATTGCTCGTCTGTTAATATTAAAATCAGGAGTTACAGTTACAGCTTATGTCTCGCAAATTGGTAATATAGAAGCAGGAAATTTTGCTGAAATAACTGAAGATATCGTTGATCAAAGCCCTGTAAGATGCCCTGACAAAGATGCTTCTGAGTTGATGATGCAACTTATAAAAGAAACCGGAGCCAAGGGTGATACTTTAGGAGGCATCATCAACTGCTCCATAAAAGGCTGCCCTATAGGATTGGGCGAACCTGTGTTTGATAAGCTTCATGCTGATTTAGCCAAAGCAATGTTAAGCATCAATGCAGTTAAAGGCTTTGAATATGGGAGCGGTTTTGCAAGTGCATCAATGACAGGTAAAGAACATAACGATCTTTTTATTGAAAACTTTAAAACTAAAACAAACAACTCAGGAGGAATACAAGGTGGTATTTCGAATGGTGAAGAAATATATTTCAGAGTAGCTTTTAAACCTGTTGCTACAATAATGCAGCCTCAGGAATCTGTGGATAAATCGGGTAATAAAGTCATTATAGAGGGCAAAGGACGGCATGATATTTGTGTAGTACCACGTGCAGTACCAATTGTTGAAGCAATGGCTGCTTTGGTTATCGCAGATCATTTATTAAGAAACAAAATTAACTCGTAGAGACGTTGCATACAACGTCTCTTCATAAACCAATACAATATCAATATGAAAAAGACACTTAAAATTACAGCTATCGTTCTAGGGATTATAATTATCCTTATGCTTATTCTTCCTTTTGCATTTAAAGGTAAGATCGTTAAAACCATTAAAGAAGAAGCTAACAGCAGCATGAATGCTAAGCTTGACTTTACTGACTTTGGCATGTCGATGTTCAGGAGTTTCCCTAACTTTTCTTTAAGTATTGAGAAGCTTAGCATCGTTGGCGTTGACCAATTTAAAGGGGACACACTTGCCTCAATGGATAAAATGTATGTTTCCATTGATTTGATGAGTGTAATCAAAGGTTCCGGCTATAAGATCAAGAAGATAGAGCTTGATAATCCGCGTATCTTACTTAAACGTTTAAAAGATGGCAAGGCTAACTGGGATATTGCCAAGCCCGCCGACACTACCAAGCCTAAGGAGCCATCAAAACCATCAAACTTTAAGATGACTTTGCAGAAGATTATTGTAAGCAATGCTCATTTTGTTTTTGATGATGCAAGTCTAGGTTTTTACATGCTTATGGATGGAATGAATCACACTTCTTCGGGCGATATGACTGCTGATATTACTAATTTAATTACCGCAACTACCATCAAACATTTGGATGTTGCTTATGGTGGCGTAAGTTATTTAAGTAAATGTGATGTTGATCTTAAGGCAACTATCGAAGCTAATATGAAGGACATGAAGTTTACTTTTAAAGATAACATGTCTCGTTTAAATCAGTTGTATTTTAAGTTCGACGGCTTCTTTGCTATGCTTAATCCTGCCGGTTTTGACATGGATCTTAAGTTTAGTACTGATAAAACGGAGTTTAAGAACATACTTTCGATGATTCCTTCGCTTTACGCAAAGGATTTTGATAAGATTCAGACTAGTGGTAAGTTTGTTTTTAATGGCTTTGCTAAAGGTGTTTATAAAGATATGACTTTGCCTGCCTTTGGTCTCAATTTTCAGATTATTAATGCTATGTTTAAGTATCCAAGCCTTCCAAAAGAGGTTAATAATATCAACATAGTTACTAAGATTGATAATAAAGGTGGAAGTGCTGATAATACCACTATTGATGTTTCTACTTTCCATGTTGCTTTGGCAGGAAATCCTATTGATATGACATTGTTTTTAAGCACTCCTATGTCGGATCCTAATATAAATATGGGCATTAAAGGCTCTTTAGATCTTGCTTCCATCAAACAAGTGTATCCTTTGGCAGAAGGTCAGGATTTAAATGGTATGTTTAAGGCTGATATCACTTTGAAAGGCAAGATGTCGGCTATACAAAAGCAAAAATACAATGAGTTTGTTGCTCAAGGTTATCTTGACCTAAAGAATATGACGTATAAGAGCAAAGACTTTGCTCAGGGTGTTAATATACAGGAAGCTCGTTTTAATTTCAATCCACAATATCTGGAGCTGGCGCAGTTTGATATGCTAATGGGACGTAATGATTTTTCTGCAAAAGGAAAGATTCAAAACTATATTGCTTACTGGCTCAAGGGTGAGACTATTAAAGGGCAATTATCAACATCATCTAAATACTTTAATTTAGATGATGTGATGCCTAAAGATACGCTTACTGTTGCCAAGAAGAGTTCGGAGGCTGCCAAAGATACCGTTGCTAAAGCTATGACAGTTGTTAAGATACCTGCTAACATTGATTTTGTTATGACTGCTTCTTTTGGCAAACTTATTTATGATAAAATGGAAATGGCGAATGTTAAGGGCGAAATTGATATTAAAGATGAGAAGGTACAGATGAAGAATTTAAGTATGAATATCTGTGATGGCAAAATGGTGGTTACGGGTTACTATTCATCTAAAGATAAGGATAAACCGGAGGCTGATTTTGCGCTTGATATTAGTAATTTTAACATCCCAAAGGCTGCTAAAACCTTTGTCACCTTTGGCAAGATGGCTCCTATTGCTGAAAACACTACGGGCACTTTCTCCACTAAGTTTAAGATTAACACATTGATGAATACTACCATGAGCCCTATCTTAAATAGTATGAGAGGTTCGGGGACTATTGCCACATCTAAACTAAAGATTGACAACTCTACAAGCTTACTTAAATTAGCTGAAGCAACCAAGATGGATAATTTAAAACATCTGGAGCTTAACAATATAAATCTGTCATTTGTTATCAACGACGGCAAGGTTTATACGAGTCCTTTTGAGATTAAGACTGGAAATATCAAGGCTATTGTGTCAGGCTCTACCTGTTTTGATCAAACGATTGACTACTTACTTAAGATGGAAGTCCCTCGTAAAGAATTTGGTGGAGGTGTTGGCAGTTTGTTCGAAGGGATGTCCGCATTTGGTGCTTCCAAAGGGGTTAAAGTAAAGGTGAGTGATAATATTAAGTTCAATATTAATATAAAGGGTACATTTAGTAAACCAAAGATCACTACCAGCTTTGGTAATGGCAAGGATAACGCTCTAAACAGTGCTAAAGATGCTCTTAAAAATGAAGTTATTACTACAGTAAAAGCTGATGCTGCCAAAGTTATTGCGGAAGCACAGCAAAAAGCCGATCAACTTATAAAAGAAGCACAGAAACAAGGAGATGCATTGCGAAGTGAAACCAAGAAAGCTGGCGATAAACTAGTAGCCGAAGCAGATGCTCAGGGACAAAAGTTAGTTGATGAAGCATCCAATCCAATTTCTAAAGCTGTTGCTCAAAAGGGTGCTAGCAAACTACATAACGAAGCTAAAGCTAAAGCCGATAAGATGAATACTGAAGCAGATACTAAAGCAAAAGACTTGGTATCTAAGGCTAAATCTCAAGGCGATGGCATTATAAAAGCTGCTCAAGACAAAACCAAGTAATAATGTGAATGACTCAGCTTTCGAATTACGAAAGCAGGTCTTTAATTCTGACATTTTGTCAGGGTGTATTGTATGTTTTGTCAGGGTTTTGTTAAAATATTTTAAAGAATCCTGACAAAAATACTATTTTGCATGGAGTTTGTGTTACAAATTAGTACTTAGAGTACTTAAAGTTTAAAAACATTTTTTAAGATATTTAATAATATAACATTTACACCATGAATAATATAGTAAATAACTTATTTAATAGATTTTCAATTTACAAAAAGCAGTTTATCTTTCCTGCGTTTGTGTTAATTTCATTATTTTTATTTACAGTTGTTGCGCAAAATAAGAGCAAAAACAATCTTATAAGTAGCATACCCGATGGTGAAGATTCTTTAAAAACGAATCAGCCTCAGGTTAATTACAAAGTTAATAAGCAATATGATGAGCATGGTAATCTTATAAGTTATGATTCCACCTATACTTACTCTTATTCTTCGCCGGGTGCTGATGTTAATATAACTTTTGGTAATGATTCTGCTTTTGATATGTTTGGGAATATGAATATGCCTATTGGAATGTTTAATAACGATATTTTTAATCGTTTCTTTAAAAGTGATAGCACGCAATTCCTAAATAATAATATGTTTTTAAACGATCCTTTCTTTAATAATGGTTTTGATATGATGGATCAGATGCGTGAACAGATGAAACGTATGCAACAGATGGACAGTTTGTTTAAGATACAACGTAATACACCTGTTCCTAATAATAAAACGATTGATCCTAATGATATGATCACTCTTTAATTATGAATTATAAATTATGAATGAAAGCAAATATGACTTTTATTTATAATATTAAAATATCTTTACTTGTATTAAATAAGACAATTTAATTTTATACATACACTTTAATTTATATTACTAACTGAAATCCGACTCCGTACTCACGGAGTCGTGAAATTCAGTTAAGGAATCTAATTCTTTTTCAAGTACTCAAGGCACTTCTTCTATTTTAACTTATCTGATAGTGATTTAATCTCCATGTATGGAGAAATATTTTCATACAATATATTATATACAGCATTAAAAATAGGAAGATCAACACCATGTTGTTTATTAATTTCTTTAATGCCTTTTGTAGCATAATAACCTTCGGCAACCATTTTCATTTCCAATTGCGCTGACTTAACAGAATATCCTGCACCAATCATATTGCCAAAAGTACGGTTACGACTAAATTGCGAATATGCTGTTACCATAAGATCACCGAGATATACAGAGTTATAAAGATTGCGATTGATAGGATGTACTTTCTCAATAAACTTTTCCATTTCCTGAATTGCATTAGCAATAAGTACTGCCACAAAGTTATCACCATAACCCAAACCTTTTGAAATCCCAACAGCTATAGCATAAATATTCTTTAAAACAGCAGCATATTCAGTACCATAAATATCATCAGAAATTGATGTTTTAACATATCTACAACTGAAAATGGAAGCCATATAAGCAGCCATCTTTGGGTTTTGAGATGCAAAGGTAAGATACGTAAGTTTCTCCAATGCAATTTCTTCGGCATGCGAAGGACCGCTTATAATACAAATATCCTGTAAAGATACATTGTATTCTTCGTTAAGAAAATCAGCAATAATCTGATTCCTTTCGGGGATAATACCTTTTATGGCTGAATAAACTCTTTTGCCACTTAAAGAATCTTTTGCAAGTGGACTAATACTCTGGCAAAGAAAAGCCGCAGGAGTTACAAATATAACATCAGTGACTTGAGAAACAATATAATTAATATCATTACTTATTACAACAGTATTGTTCTTAAACTCAACATCACTAAGATAAAGAGGGTTGTGATTAAACTTTTCGACACCTTCTTTAATCTCTGTTTCGCGAACCCACCAATATACATGTTTTACGTTGTTGCTAAGTATCTTTACGATGGCAGTAGCCCAACTACCTCCACCAATTACCGCTATTTTATAATCTTTTTTCATTTTATTGATTTTATAGATTGCTCTTATACTTTATCTAATTTCACTGCAAAGGTATCGATTATTTCCTTTCATTAAACTAACTAAAGAGGACTTTATTGTTTTTAATTTTTAATAAAGATAAATCAGAATTGCAAATAACATTATTTTATTTCTTTTTTATTAATAATCATTATTTTAAATCGAGGTTTTTAGTTTTTTTTGCAAACTTACATATTATTTATCATATAGATATATTGTTTGTTTTATTATTTAGATTGCTTTGGTGATAAAGATATGATTAAATGCATCTTTACGAATATTAATAGCCTTCATAAATCTATTTTTTAATGTTTTTTTTTGTGATATGCACTCCGAAATTAAGATATGAGTGATTTATTTGGTGAAACATCAAAAGTCTTGTGGATATTGACGATTTATTCTGTATGAAGGAGAAAGTCTTGTGGATATTGATGATTTATTCTGTGTGAAGGAGAAAGTCTTGTGGATATTGACGATTTATTCTGTGTGAAGGAGAAAGTCTTGTGGATATTGACGATTTATTCTGTGTGAAGGAGAAAGTCTTGTGGATATTGACGATTCACATGGTAAAACATAAATAACACGATTTATATTTAATTTTAATTTTGTTAAGTATCGATAATACATATTGTTAAAAATATATTTAATAAATATCATTATTATGAAAACCTTTATTATGGAATTATTTTGTAGCTTACTTTACATTATTGTATCAATTGATTTTATTCATTTTATTACTATTATTATCTTCATCATCAATATTAATAGCTACAAAAGGCTCTTTAAATCGTTTGGAAGTTGAGAATTTATCAAGAGTTAACAAAAGCGAAGGAAGTATCAATAAATTAGTAAACATACCGGTAAGCAACGTAAAAGAGATAAGGAAACCCATAGCCTGAGTGCCTCCAAATGTGGACAATGTAAAAATAGAGAAGCCAAGGAAGAGCACAATAGACGAATAAACCATGCTATAACCGGTTTCGCCAAGTGCATAAATAACTGATTCCTTTATATTGCCTTTGCTTCTCCGCAATTCGAGCCGATATCGCGATAGGTATTGTATAGTATTATCCATAGAAATTCCCAATGCAATACTAAATATTATTATCGTTGAAGGTTTGATTGTTATGTCAAAATAACCCATCATGGCAGCCGTTAATAATTGTGGCACAAGATTAGGTATCAACGAAAGTATAATCATCCGTAACGAACTGAAAAGAAATGCCATTAGCAATGCAATTACAATGACTGCTAATATTAAACTTTCGATTAAGTTTCCGGTAAGGTAACGAGTGCCTTCTAAAAAAACAATACTTGTTCCTGTTATCTTAACATCATATTTAGCAGGGTCGAAGATTGAATCGATCCTTGGGCGGATATTATTTCTTAACTCATGAATTTCTTTAGTCCCAATGTTTGCCATCTGCACACTAACGCGTGTCTTACGCATAGTTGTGTCAACAAAATTATTGAGAATTGTTTTCTTTTTATTATTAACTTTAGGGATATAATCAGCCATAAAAGCAAGCTCACTATTATCGGGAACACTGTAAAATTCAGGATCTCCATTATAAAAAGCCTGCTTAGCAAACTTTACTACTTCGGCAACCGAAAGAGGCTTTGATAACTCAGGATATGTGGAAATAAGCTGCTGCAACTGATCAACTTTACGGATAAAAGGCATGCGCATCACACCCTTATCCTTTTTAGTATCAATAGATATCTCGAAAGGCATAATACCTTTAAAATTCTGCTCAAAAAAGGTAAGATCAACAAACATAGGGTCACGCTTGGGAATATCGTCAACAATATTTCCAGTAGTCCTCAACTTAGTAACACCAAAAACACCAACAACAATTGCAATAACTAAAGCAGCATAAACCCAACGACGTTTAAACTGCACAATACTTTCGATACGTGCAATAATACGTCCGATAATTTTATTATCGAGATGCTCTACATTTTTTCCACTTGGCGGCGCAAGATAGCTAAATATAATAGGAATTAAAATGATAGTAAAGATATAGATTAACAGAATAGTAAGCGAAGCAATAATACCAAACTCAACAAGCATTTTGTTTCCTGTAACAGTAAAGGCAGCAAAACCGGCAGCTGTTGCAGCATTAGTTAATAGATTGGCTAAGCCAATACGTTGCACAGCTCTTGATAAAGCTTTAACTTTGTTGCCATGCAATTTATATTCGAAATGATATTTATTAAGAAGAAAAATACAGTTTTCAACAGCAATAATTACAGTTAAAGGAGGAATAATACCAGTAAGTATTGTGATCTTATAACCCAGAAGAACAAGCAATCCCATAGCCCATATCACACATACAACAACTATTATCATGGGGAATAAAACAGCTCTGTAGGATCTAAAAAAAGCATAAAGAGCGATGGATGCAATCAGCATCGAAAGCAACATAAAAAACTTTAACTCGTCTTGTATCTTCTTAGAAATCATTGTTCGAATGTAAGGCAAACCCGAATAATGTACCTCTACATTATTCTTTTTACTAAATTGCTCAACCTTTTCGTGGATTTCATTTATTATTTTTACCCTGTTTTTTGTGTTAAGCTTCTTCTTGTCAAGCGTAATCATCAGAAGGGTAGCATTGGTTTTCTTATTTAGAATCAATCCATCATAAAAAGGCAAGGAATATATCTTTTTTTTGATGCTATCAACTTCCTCTTGTGTTCGAGGTTTATATTTAAACAATAGCTTGAAATCAAACTTATTTAACGAATCATTCTTCGACAAACTATATAGTTTTGACAAAGAAACAACCTCTTCAACACCATCAGTTTCTTTTATATTATAAGTAAGATCGTACCAAGCATTGAACTTAGAAAGCTCGAATAATTTATTGTCGCAAACGCCAACAAACATTACACTGCCATCTTCTCCAAATTGCTTCTTAAAGTTTTCATAATCTATACTTACCGAGTCGGATGCAGGTAGCATCTTAGCCAATTCATACGATAGTTGTACTTTGCTAGCTTGATATCCCATGAATATCGTTAGCAATAAAATTGCGATAATATTCCAGACTCTTTTTCTTAAGATAAATCTAACGAGGAAATTCCACATCTTTACAATTTATATAAATAAGTTGCGAAATTACAACTTTATTGTTTTTATCAATGTTTTTTATAGTTTATTTAAGAATTTTAATTAATTTTGGTACGTTGTTTGTAAATTAATCAATAAAAAAATTCTATGAAAAGAGTCCTATATGTTTTAATCATTTCAGTTGTTTTAGCGTCTTGTGTATCGTCTACCAAGATGTTACAAAGAGGGCAATATGATGAAGCCATTAATAAATCAGTTTCAAAATTGATGAGTGATCCAAGTAATGCTAAAGAATTAAATGTATTAAATCAGTCCTACAAATTAGCTAATCAGAAAGATAAAGACAGAATAGATCAATTGCAATTATCAGGACAACCTGATAGATGGGATAATATTTTTGCTTGTTATAATGCTATGAGTTCAAGACAGGAAGTAGTGTCAAGATTACAACAAACTATCTTAACAGCTATAGGTTATAAATATGTTAATTATAATAATGCTATTGCAGAAGCTAAAAATAAAGCAGCTGATTATTATTATATACATTCCAAGACATTGCTTGAAAAGAAAGATAAGTATAGTGCCCGTCAAGCTTATGATGAATTACAAAGAGTAAAATCATATTTCCCTAATTATAAAGATGTGGATGCTTTGATAAATCAAGCTTATGAAGCAGGTGTAAGTTATGTTTTGTTTAAAATGATGAATAACTCACAATCAATTCTACCTGTTGATTTCGAAAGAGATTTATTAAAAACAAGTCTTGCTAATCTTAATCAAAAGTGGCTTGTATTTCATTCGCAACCTATCACTGATTTTTATTACGATTATTCTATTATTGTTAATATTAAAGTAATTGACATCTCCCCTGAATCACAAAATCAAAGTAACTTTACTGAAACAAGAGAAGTGCAGGATGGGTTTCAGTATAAACTTGATGCCAATGGTAATGTTATTAAAGATGTTAATGGTAACGACATAAAGATTCCTAAATTTGTTACTCATTATTGTACTATTACAGAAGTTAAACAATACAAATCGTCCGTTATTGCAGGCACTATCGACTTCTGGGAGAATCAATCAAAACAAATCATAAAGACAGAACCGATAAGATCAGAGTTTGTTTTTAAGAACTTTTATGCAACTGCTTCAGGGGATGTAACTGTTCTTACTCCTGAATCAAGAAAGAAATTAGATTCACAATATCTGCCATTTCCTGAGAATGGTAATATGATTATGTCGACAGGTAATATTTTAAAAGGGATGGTAAAAGATATCATCAGAAGGCATCTAAATATGTTAAATTAAATATATATGAAAGGAAAAATCCTTTTTGTTGATAACGCTCATGAAATCCTAATTAATGAATTAACTGCTTCAGGATATCAGTGCGATTACTTTCCAAACTATAAGCGTGTGGATTATGAAAAGATAATTCCAGCTTATATTGGCATTATTATTCGAAGTGGAATAGAATTAGACCAGCCAATGATTGACATAGCTGTTAACTTAAAGTTTATTGGCAGAGTGGGTGCAGGCATGGAAAGTATTGATATGGAATACGCAGAAAGCAAAGGCATTGTTTGTCTTAATTCACCGGAAGGGAATCGCGATGCCTTGGCTGAACATGCAATGGGAATGATCTTATGCTTATTTAATAATATCAAACGTGCAGATACAGAAGTAAGAAAAGGCATTTGGGAAAGAGAAAAGAATCGTGGTTTAGAGATAAAAGGAAAGACAGTAGGTATTATTGGTTATGGAAACATGGGTGGAGCTTTTGCTCAAAGACTCAAAGGTTTTGGTGCTAATGTTATTGCTTATGATAAGTATAAGAAAGACTTTGCAGATGAATATGTTAAAGAAGTTACTCTTGAAACCATATATGAAGAAACAGATATCCTGAGCTTTCATGTTCCATTGACAGAAGAAACAAAGTATATGTTTAATGATGCTTTTATCAGTAAGTTTAAACATGACATCTATCTTATTAATACTGCAAGAGGAAAGGTAGTTAATACTGATTCATTGGTTAAAGCTCTACGTTCAGGTAAGGTAAAAGGTGCTTGTCTTGATGTGTTGGAGTATGAAAAGTTTTCTTTTGAAGAGATTGACAGCAATCAATTACCTGAATCTTATCAATATCTTATCAATTCTGATAATGTTATTCTAACACCTCATATTGCCGGATGGACTGTTGAATCAAAGTATAAACTAGCGAAGGTTTTATTGGATAAAATAAAGGAAGCGCTTTAATAATTAATCTTAAATATTATAACAATGAAAAACAATTTACATTTTAATCATTACATTAAAGCTTTAGTTTTGTCAGCTTTAATTATTTTATCATTTAGAGTTAATGCACAGATGCCTAATCCTGCTTTAGTAGGTTATTGGCAAAACTGGAATGATGGCTCTGCGCCATATATCCCTCTTGATTCAATTGATTCAAGATATAATGTTATAGAAGTATCTTTTGCTTCACCTGCTACTGGAACTACTTACAACATGACTTTTGTTCCTGATGGTGCTACCCAATCAGAATTACAGACAGGAATTAGCCACTTGCAATCACAAGGAAGGAAAG
>TBL_comb47_HYPODRAFT_10007114_pt1 | contig 11871 bp, 7 predicted proteins | sample TroBogypolimnion_40_FD_10682 | JGI IMG/M metagenome (IMG submission 10682) | reverse complement strand
GATTGGTTTGTTTTTAAACTGTATAAGGAAATGACAGAAGAACAATTCTTTGACAGAATGTGCGACCGGCACCTCATCAGGCAACGAGACATAAATAACTCGCATCTAAGAATTTAAATGTGTTAAAGTAGAACTAATTACTGACCGAAACATCATAACCAGTTATTTTTTGATGCAGATTGTTCCATTTTACTTCAACGGTTTAATAAAAACTGAAGTAAAATATTAATCGTAAAATACTCAAATCCATATCATTCAACTTTGTTATTTCAGGTTGATTTATTTAATATTTTGACATCTCTTTAGGACAATCTTCATCCTTGTTCCCCCAATTATAATTGGGTTTGTCTCCCATTTCAAATTCAACAGTAATATTCCCTTTTTTAAATAGGTCATAATGCTGAAACCAGTTTTGGCTATATTCCTTTCCATTAATTCTTACCGATTGGATGTAGATATTTTTATCACTATTATTTTTGGCTAGAATTGTTAAAGTTCCACCAAGTCCATGCTTAAATTCCACTTTTGTAAACAATGGTGATCCAATAATATATTCGCCGGCTCCATGAGTTACAGGGTAAAATCCCATAGCGCTAAAAATATACCAGGCCGACATTTGCCCCGTATCTTCGTTGCCACAATAACCTTCGGGCGAGGTATTGTATTGCGAAGTCATAATTAAGCGTATCTTTTCCTGAGTTTTCCAGGGTTTGCCCATATAATTGTATAAATAGGGAATGTGTTGACTCACCTCGTTCCCATGAGCATATTGTCCTATCAAGCCACTGATATCTCCTGATGCAGATGAATACACTTTAGTTGTATTAACAATGAACAATGAATCAAGTTTGGCTGTCATCATTTCTTTTCCGCCCATAAGATTGGCAAGGCCAATAGGATCCTGGGGAACAAAGAATGTCCATTGCCATGCATTTCCTTCCATAAAATCATCGAACCGGTGATGTGAAAAAAACGGGTCGAAAGCTGAGCGCCATGAACCATCTTCCATCCGCCCTCGCATGAAGTTGGTACTTTTATCGAAAACGTTTTTATAATTACCAGCCCTGGACATAAAATACTTATAGTCATTCTGTTTCCCAAGCATTTTGGCAAGTTGTGCCACTGTCCAATCATCGTATGCATATTCAAGGGTTTTGGCTACCGATTCGTATTCGAGGTTGGCGGGCACATAGTTGTATTTTTTATAATTCTGAAGCCCAACATACCTTCGCATATCAAGGCCAAATGTATCTTTCATAGCAGTAGCCTTGACTGCTGCGAATACTTTTCCAACATCGTAATTCCGAATTCCTTTGTAGTATGCATCGGCAATCATGGGAACCGAATGGAACCCCTGCATGGTATGGGTTTCCTCGCCAGCAACCACCCAGCGGGGCAGCAATTTGCATATTTCGTAATGAGATAACATGGTTTTTACGTAGTCATTGGCCACGTCGGGATCAATCAATGTTAGCAAAGGGTTTGCAGCTCTGAATACATCCCATGTGCCAATATATCCAGAATAATGGTTGTAACCTTTTGCAACATGTACTTTATGGTCAGGACCACGGTATTCGCCATTCACGTCCATGTATAACATTGGGTAAATGAGGACGTTGTAAAGCCCTGTCATGAAAAGGCTTTGCTGTCCTTCATTACCTCCCTCGATGGTGAACTGGCTAAGTTCATTTCTCCAGGCCGTTTTGTTTTGTTCCACCACATCCTGGAAATTCCATCCCTGTATTTCGGCTTTTAGGTTTTGCCATGCATTTGTCATGCTTACCGGCGAGATACCTACTTTCACCAAAATAGTGCTATCGCCATCCAAATCAAAGTCGAAATGTGCCCGGATAAACGTGCTTGAGGAGGTAATTGCATCTGCTTTGTACACACCGTTTGACTGGATACCCTGTTTTATAAATGGTTTCGAGAATTCTATGGCGAAAAAGACATGCATGGAATCGGCCCAGCCGTGCGAGACCCGATAACCCTCGATATGGTTATTATCAATAATATTTAAATGTGCCATAGTTGTTATATCGTTACTATCTTCGGGCACTATTGTGCAGGCCCCTGCATTTCCATGTACCAAATCAAGAATTATATGGGCTGATTTTGTTGATTGAAATTTGTATTGATGAAAACCACAACGCTTAGTTGCTGTTAAAGCAACCTGTATGTTGTAATCGGAGAGCCGCACGCGGTATAATCCTGGTTCGGCGTGTTCTTCATGATGGTTAAAACGAGAGCGATAACCAGAATTTGCCTTATCTTCATCACCGGGGTTTAGTTTTAGTTCGCCGCAAGTTGGTTGAAGGAGAATATCTTGAAAGTCGCCACATCCTCCACCACTTTTGTGGGTATGAGAAAACCCAATTATGGTATTGTCGCTGAACTGATATCCGCTACCCCAAAGCCTTGTATCGGGACCAAGCTGAACCATACCATGTGGAACCACTGCAACAGGAATTACTGCCCCGTTAGCGCCAGTACCAATCATCATGTTCACCTTGTTCAGAACATCATATTTCGTTGCCTGATTTTGCCCAATGCAAGGTATTAAAAAGAAAGATAACAAGAAAATTGATACAAGAAGTTTCTTTTTCATAGTCAAATACTTATATTTACAATATCGTCACCTGTAATCTATATAATGTCTATTGAAATATTATTTTATCGAAGTTAGAATATTTAGAAAGTATTAGGAAACAGACCCTTTTATAGACTCTTATATCAATGATTTATTGATCTTACACCTATTTTATTTCCTGAACTCCTTCTTTTGTTTGCACCACCTTCTGAATAGTGCCATCAGCATTGAAATGCAGGTATTCGACACAAACCGAACGACGCCATTCTTTGTACTTCCGATCTGGCGATCCTTCAGGAATATTTTTCAGCGCTAAATCAGCGTTATGATAAAAGAGATACCACTGACCTTTATATTCTACTATGGAATGATGGTTAGTTCCGCTGTTTACCGGATCGAGAATAACCCCTTTGTAAACGTACGGACCAAAAATATGATCCGACATGGCATACATAATCTTATCACCTCCGTCACCATCTTTACCGGAATACGATAGGTAATACTTCCCTTTGTATTTATGTACCCATATCGCTTCGAAGAAATGATCTACCCCCTGAATAATTTTTACATCCGAACTGTATGAAATCATGTCGTCGTTAAGTTGTACGGCATTCAGATCAATTTGTCCTGCAAACAAATAAGCCTTTCCATCATCGTCGATAAAAACGCATGGATCAATAAAATCCCGATGGTTCACAACTCCTTTCGAGTACCTCGACATTAAAGGCTTTCCTATTGGATCTTTAAAAGGACCGAAGGGTTTATTACCAACCGCGACGCCAATATTATCGGCATCTGTCGGGTAATAAAAATAATATTTGCCGTTTTTGTAGTTACAATCGGGCGCCCAGGCCCATTTTTTTGCCCAAGTTAAATCTTTCAACGATAAGGCTACTCCATGGTCAGTCCAATGTTTCATGTCGATGGTAGAGAATACGTGCCAGTCGTCCATGTCCCACCATTTGGCCGAATCATGATCGTGCGAGGGATAAATAAACAAGGTGTCGTTAAACACATGTGCAGATGGATCGGCAGTATAGATCGTTGATATAACAGGGTTCTGTGCGAATAAATTGATTGCGAGAAAAAAAATGATCAATGACGAGACAATAGTCTTCATAATTAGGTTCTGTTTACATTTTTTTGTGATACTATTTAAAGACAATATTCTCCCGGAAAGCCTTGACATCGTTTAATCCGACAGGACCGATACCTCCGGGTTTTGCTGTATTTGAAGTTTGCAGCACATTACCTATTCTAACATTCTCGAAGGTAATATCTTTAACTTTATATTCGTTATTAAAGCCTGAGATGGATGATCCGCCATCGCCGTAATAGATTGGAACAGTCATATTCTTAAACAATACACTATCCAGATCGCCTAGCAAGCCTGTATTTTTATCGGTGCTAAACTCACCTTTTCCATCGATATAAATATTTACCACATAGCCCGAATACCGTTCGACCCTGATATCCGAGAATGACAAATTACGCACCTTTCCACGGTCGGCCAACAGTATTCCAAAAACATAGCCGGTATTATAAACATCAAGATTGCTAACCTTAATGTTCCGTATATATGGTGCAACCGTTTCATCGCCAATCCTTACTGAATGCCCCCCCTTTGTATTGATGGTGAAGCATCCTGAAATTAACAGATCCTCCATGTTGTAGTCGGAAACATTTTTATACCACCATGCACAACCTTTGGGCGAGATGCAATCATCAGAAGTATAAAGGAAACAATTGGTAATTGTAACAGACTGACAATTACATGGGTCGATACCATCGCCATTGGTCCGGTAGTTAATAATCCTGACATTATCAATGGTCACATTTTGGCAAGCCGTTGGAACGATGGTCCAGTGCGGTGAGTCACGAATAATAATTCCGTCAATGGCAACATTTTTACATTTATAAAGGTCGATGCCCAAATAGGCTTTGTGGGGGGTTTTGCTTCCATCCAGAATGCCTTTTCCTGTGATTTTGATGTTACTGGCTTCATTAGAAAAAAGTGTTCCATAAACGGTTGCTCCCTCTGCTATATAGATGGTTTCATTACTTTTAATTTCGAGATGACCTACGTTGTGAATTCCGGGTCCAAAATACTTCAACCCGGATTGGCTACTTTTGGAAACTTTTGTTTCGGCCGGATTGGCAAACAGAAAAACAGGTTTGGCTGGGGCTGAAGGACGGTTTGTTTTTCCATTAAAGGCTGCAAGGTCAATTCCATTAAACTCAATCATCAGGTTTCCGGGTTTGTTTAGTTCCAAAGAGATTTCGAAGCCATCTCCTGATATTTTTGGAACAATTCCAGCCGAAAGTGGCCTAACCACAACTGAATTAATTTTTGATTTTGAACGGATCACCACTGAAGTTTTTCCTGATATCGAAAACGAAGAAAAGGTTGCGATGGTCGTATCCTGAGGGTCGTTCCAGTCACATACACGGTTTATTATGGCACGATCCGTCAAAACCTCTTTGCTATTAACCTTAACAGTATAATCATTTGAAGTTTCAGCATACAAGTTCCCAGGCAACGAATTTATTAATAGTATGATTATTAACGCTTTAAAAAAATACCATTTCATAAATTTGTTGTTTTGAATATTTTAAAAGTAGAATTTATAGAGGAATTGTGAATGTTCAACACGTAAATGCCATTACTGAGTCTGCTTAAGTCAAGATTGGTTTCCTGTTCTGATTTATTAATCTTTGTTGAGAGCATAAGCTTTCCAAGACTATCAAATACATCCGCGGAATAATCGGAATCGATGGTGTTATTGAACGTAACTTTAATAAAATCATTGGTCGGATTGGGATAACATTTGATTTGATTCTTGCCTGTTTCTTTTAGCAGAGAGCTTGAGGAAGCATCATCAACTGTTGAAAAAACCTGTAAATAACTCCATTCCGAAGTTCCTGGCGTTGAAATGGTGCGTATTTGCCATTCATAGTCGGAGCCGGCTTGCAAACCGATAATTTTGTAACCTGTGGTTGAAGTACTGGTTTGAGTGATCCAGTCGGTTGCGCCGATTTTTCGGTAACGCAATTCAAACGATTGGTAATCAGGAGGTAAAATGTCCCAATGAATTGTTGCGGTATCCTTTCCTATTTCTTGTACAAATCTGTTTGATACCTGTCCGGGTGTTGCTCCACCATCAATGTATTTGATATTGGCATAGTTTGAGCAGGCCCAGGTAGCTTCCCATAACTTATTTTTTTTTGGTCCGCACACAACCCCTTCAAACGTTACATCAGTAACCGGATGGACAGCATCATATCCTCCAATGGTGGCGGTTGTATTTGGGTCGCGCATCGACCATATATTTCGAAAATATATATTTTTGTATTTGCCTATTGCTCCCAGATCATAGTTGAATTCTGTTTTTAAATTACTGATTGAAGCAAAATAACCGGGGAAATTTGCTGGCAATCGGTTGTTTTCAAATAGAATATTTGACACGAGAGCCCTATCACCGGCATCCACCATAAAACAGTTTCCGGCATCAATGATATCATTATCTTCAAATAACATGTCGCTCATCTCCGGGGCTACGGTTTCATCTCCAATTCGTATTCCGCCACATTGCCCTGTAGAAAATAATGTAGAACCTACTACATTGATGTATTGACATTTGTACTGAGCATTGATTAATGAATGGGCGGCATCTTTGGAATCAGGATAGGTAAAGTTCCATACGCAACCCTTGGTACTAATTGCATCGTCATAACTTGCAATAAAACAATTGTTTATATTAACATTTGAACTATTACAAGGATCTATCCCGTCGCTATTTCCGCGACTGTTGATAATTTTAATATTATCAATAGTTACCTGACTTGCCCTTACGGGAACAACAGTCCAATGTGGCGAATTATTAAGAATTACACCTGATACTGAAATATTGCTTCCGCCCCTGATGTTTAAAAAAGGTTGTCCATTATTGCCTTTAGGTGCGATGTAATTGCCATCAATAATACCATGCCCCATTATTTTTACATTCGTAGCTTCCTGCGTCAATATAAAACCATGTACAACCGCACCACCATCAACAAAAAGCGTTTGATTACTTTTTAAGGTAACTGTACCAGCGCCATTTCCTCCAATATAGTATTCTCCCGGACCATAATAGATTAAATTCGGGTCATTTTTATCAGGAGCTTTTAATATGGGATTGCTGAAAAGAAACAAAGAATTTGTTGCATCGTTGTTGATCTTTATCCAAAGCTTTTGATGCGCGTTAATCGAAAAACTAATTTTACTGCCCGAAATGACGGGTTTAATACCTTTTGACTCGGGTAAAACCTTCACCGAATTTATTATACGTCCGGTTTTATCTTCAATTTCAACCAGAACATTCCCTCCGTCAAAATCAAAATAGGTAAATGCTGCATCTACAGAAGGCTTTTGCCAACCATTGCCCATTTGTGTTTTATAAACAAACAACGACTCCCCGTTTACTGTAACATTAAATACTGTGGAAGGAGTCATTGTAGAAGGCCCGGGATATGTAACAACATTAGCTTGAGCCTTCGAAAAACAATTGAAAAAAGCTAATTGAATCAATAAAAAAATAGTTAATAATTTCATAAACATTGTTTTAATATATTCAAATGTGAGTATTTTCAAAAATTACTACTTAATTATTTTAGTCTAATAAATTCTTTCAGAAAGCTAAATCCCCGATCCCTAAGATTCAGTCAAAATACAAACAATCAAGTTGTCAACCAAGAATCCACTCCGACAATCTGTTTTTGACTAATTTGTATTTAATATATCTTTGAATATCTGTATATTATAAAGTCTAAATTGAGCAGAATGAACATTTCGAAGTGAACTCAATCTTTTTAAGTTAAAGGAAAGCTCACAACAAGTCGCAAGCTTTCCTTATAACCAAAAGACTATAAACTTTTTACCTTAATTTTCAATTTTACTATTTAACGATCAGTTTGCTGGTTTGAATTGAATTTTCATTGGCAACTTTCAGCAGATAAATTCCCTTGGACAAGTTTCCTATGTTCATGTTCAAACGGTTCTCGTTCATAATGTTACGCTGAGACAATACTTTTCCTGACAAGTCAATAACCTGAACTATTCCATTTTTAACATTGCTGCTAAATTGAATGGTAAGATTTCCGTCACATACAGGATTCGGAAAAACTTTCATCGTATTGTTCGACAATGTTTTTACACCTGTTGTTTCTTCAAACACAACATCGACATAATAATTAGAATTATTGTACGTCTGGTCTGGGAAAACACCAATTGGTCTGTTATAAACACCATTAGTTCCATCGGCAACACTGCTCAACGGTCCGTTTACCACCGATGTAGCCAGCTCGCCACCCATATATGGATATTGAGTATTAAAATTAACTGACACTACATAAACGGTATTGGCATCGATGGAAACAGGAGGAATTGCTACTTCTTGCCAGCCTTCTGCAGTCTCATCGCTAAAAACAATATTAGCCAATTCAGTACCGTTTTCCGACCAGAGGTGACAGGTGTTTGTTCCTGTTTCCAGTGGGCCTTTATAGAAACGCAATTTAGTTATTTTCCCAGCTGTTGCAGATGTAAATTTCATTCCGCATTCCGTTGCTGCGTCGGTACCGAAATTTGTCGGTATCTGAGTGGTAAAGACAGAAATACCGGATTTATTTTCAACCTTTATCCTATCTACAAATATATTATCGAATTTTACTTCGGCTAGAGCGGCATCATTCCCGGAAACCTGAGCAATCCCCATCTTGGCATCACTTGAAAAATCAACGTCATGAGTCGCCAAAGCAGTGCCCCAATCGGTGCCATTAAGAGAAGTGTACGCCGAAAATGTACTGTCCGATCGTTCAAGTTTTAAGTATATGGGAAATGAGCTGGCAGATATATCTTTATAATCAGCGGCGCCACCCTTAGTATCACGCCATTGTAACCAGACAGCTGAGCCATTTAAAACCAAATCAACAAATTTACTGTCCGGATCAAGAGTTTCCCTGAACATCAAACCAGATTTGCCTGTTGGGAGAGTTGACGGGGCAGTAATCCGACCTGAGATAGAACCATCTCCGGATTTATCAACCGATATTAAGGAAAATTGATCAGCAGTATTCCAGATATCAGACCCACTGCCACTGATAGTAAATTCACCACCAATAAATATAGCAGAACCAGCAACCCCCGGATTTCCAACGTCATTAAATTTCCATGGAGTTGGCAGAGCGGTATTTCCAGTTTGTCCGCTTATGGTAATCTCAACTGAACCATCGAGATAACTTCCATCTATTGCAGCTGCTCTAACGGTAACCGTTCCATTCTGTATGGCTAATAAAAGGCCAGTTGAGCTAATCGCAGCTTTTCCTGTTTCATTTACAACTGTCCAATTCACAGTTTTATTTGTTGCACTGTCGGGTTTCACATCGGCAGCCAGTTGTAATGTTCCCTGGTCTGTGACGATAGTTGTTCCACCAGTAATGGTAACACTCTCAACATATACTGTTGCCTGACCCCCTTCCAAAGTCACTGTACCTGCATCATCCATATCTTGATAATCTTCATTTACTGTTCCAATATTCGACCACATAGCACGTTTTCGTTGGATTGTTGCAGGATCGTATGAATCAGCGTCGATTATACATACATCAAAACCAAATGCCTGTGATTTATCAAAGGTAAAACCATTAACACTAATAAGTTTGGAAAAAGGAATAAAATATTCGCCAACATAAGTAGGGTCGTTAACAAGAAAAGCATAACGAACCCCTAAAGTAGACAATTCTGTACCATCAATTTTGTCTTGAGTAAAAGTAGGGTTAACCATGTAATGTCCTAGTCCGTCAACAACACCCTTTCCATCTTTTAGATAATCTGTATTTACATCAAAATAAATTTCCGGCTTATCGGCTAAATAATCTGCACGCCCATTTAAATAAGCCGGCCAAAAATTGTCATCGGCCACTTTGATCAATACATAAATACCATCATCAGTCCACAAGGCTTGCCAGGTCGTTTGTCCCGGATTGCCAAGTGTAGGCAATTCGCCGGTGAAGTTTTTGTCAATGTTATAAACATTTGCTTCAGACCAGACAGCATCGATTTGTCCATCGATGATAGGAGCCACACTGGCCTTTTTGATTACTCCGGTTGGTGCTTGAGCCATAACCATGGTACAAATGAGCACACTTGACAAAAATGTAAAGATTCTTTTCATTACTTGATTATTAGTTTAAAAGTAAAAAAATGATTAAATAAAAAGCTTAGTTCAAAAATCAGTTATTAGCTAATTAACAGCATAATAACTGATTGTATGTTTGGTTTTCATTTTAAATTATTAAACCAGCACATTTCCGAATAATTCATTTATTAACACAAGTATAATTAAATGATAAAAAATATACTTTTACTCAAGAATCATACTTCAGAATAAGTACAGAATTGTATGCTTACAGTAAATTATCTAATATCAACATATCATGTAAAATTTACATTACCGAATCCTTAAGCGAATGATTATACAAATGAAATTATACTCTTTAACTCCACTAAATCAATCCTTACTCAAAAGCTACTCATAAACTACTCAAAACTTAAATTACTGATGGACGATACTTTATACATCAAGATTTGTCTGAAACTAGTTGAAGAAAAGCTCGGTTGGAAAGGCCATGAATCATGGACAGATCAAGATTATCGAAGGCTTAGCGACATGATTTCGGAGAAAACAGAAATTCAGATCAGCCATAATACGCTTAAAAGACTATATGGAAAATTTAAATATAAAGATTCCTATAATCCTCAAACTGCGACAAAGGATGCGTTGTCAATATTTCTTGATTTCGCTAATTGGTCTGATTTTATTGAGAAAAATCGAATTTTAGAGAAACCCATACAAAATAAAAAGGTATTAGTAAAACTAAAATTTGGGAGATTTTTTGGATATATCGGAGTTGCAAAAAAAATACCTGTAAAATGGCTTTGGGTTATAGGTTTTTCAGTTATGGTTATTACCTTCCTTTTATTCTCCAGACGACCGACCTTTAAGTATGAATTTTCGACATCACAAACAGAAGGAGTATTTCCTTTTACAGTTTCCTTTAATTACGATATCTCAAAAATGGGTAGTGATAGCGTTTTTCTAAACCTCGACTATTATCACCCTGTATGGGGCTACCAAAAATTAAAACTTGATCCAAACCGAAAAAACCTAAACCATTGTTTTCAAACTCCAAACTATTACAAACCCTATTTAATATATCGCAAAAACACCATACCTACAACTCCCATACTTATAAAATCGAATGGTTGGGTCGGATACATTCACCCGGATATTCCACGCATAAAAGGAGCGCAGCTTTTTGTTTATGGTATTGATAACATGTTTCGGGACACTATACCTGATGGTCGTTTGTATGCACCACCGAGTTTGGTGCAATCGTTAGGCTTTGATAGCAAAAAAACATATTATACTGATTTTTTCAACTTTGATGACTTTGGTGTTGATGGCGATAATTTCTGCTATGAAACCAGAATTAAAAATTCTATACTGGATGGTGGCATAAGCAATTGTTTCGATTCCTATATTAGCCTCGTTTTTGAAAACAGTACGAATGATATACGTTTTGTTGAAAAAGGTTGTTCACGTTGGTCTCAATTGCATTTCTCCGAAATTAGTAAATCGGGCGAATTTGATGATCTTAACGCATTAACAACAGATTTGGGATATTGGCGAATAATCCGAATCAAAACAAAGGATAAGCAGGTCACTGTATTTTTGGATGGCAATCTTGTTTTTGAATGTTCTTACAAAAAACCACTTGGAAAATTAAAGGGATTACGACTCTACTTTAAGGGTTCCGGAGAATCTGATTATATAAAATTATATGATCAGGATAACAAATTGGTTTATTTCGATGATTTCAATTGACCGATTTCGTGCAGTAGAGATTCCAAGATTTCCAAGATTATACAGGAATGGTCATTTCAAAAAATTTGGCTTAATAGACAAAAATGGTACTATAATCCTCTAAAACCCATGGTAGCATTAGGTTTTCAGCAAGTAAAAGGTTTTGAATATAAAAACAGCTTTTATTTTGTAGGCAAAAATGGACTTTTAAGCTATGTTTATTAATTCTACTTTAACAGATTAAAAAAAGATTTTAAATCATTGATATTCTTTTATTTATATTTGTTTTAGTTGTTTATTATTAGTATTTTAGAAGTGTAATAGAAGAACAAATTTATCGTTCAGAGCAATGTTTAATACAACTTAAAAAANACAATC
>TBL_comb47_HYPODRAFT_10007112_pt1 | contig 11873 bp, 11 predicted proteins | sample TroBogypolimnion_40_FD_10682 | JGI IMG/M metagenome (IMG submission 10682) | reverse complement strand
CTGGATCTCTTTTTTCGCTGATGTGTCAGACACTGCGCCATAGGTCTCCTGAATTTTGACCTTTGAGTCATTATCTGTAGTTGCACCATAAGTCTCCTGTGTATCTTGCTTTGCCAGTTCGGTAGCGGATTTTTTAATCTCTTTTGAGGTATTAAAAATTGGGAACGCTTCACGAAATACAAAAAAGAAAATCAGTACAATAATCGTAATTGAGAGAAAGGCAACCCCTTTAATGATCTTTTCGGCCAGAAAATCTCCAATTCTGAATCTTTTCCGCGTAATGTCAATCAGAGAGGAAGGCTGAATGACTTCACCCTTCGTATGGGAAGTCTTTACTTTATTTTTTTTTGTCATAAAGATTGGATCTTTGAACTGATTGAATCAATCATAAAACAAAGGAAGCGAATAACTTCGGTGAAGAGGTTATTCGCTTTTAAACCATTTGTATCGTATTGAATTACAGACACTATGTTTTATTTGACCGGAAAGTAGCCCATGTCAACCACCAGCTTCTGTCCTTCTGCACTTAGAATCCAGTCGATGTATTTTTTCATTTCACCGGCTGGCCTGTTGCGCAGGTACATGTAAAGATATCGCGTAATAGGGTACTGACCAGTTTTGATTGTTTCAGCAGTTGCAGCGAATGCAGGACTGTTATCATCCTTTTTTACCTTACAGATTGCAATACCTTCAGCATAGGCGGCGCCTCCATAACCAATTCCGTAGGTGTCTTTCTTAACAGCATTTACAACTGCTGCAGTTCCTGGAAGTGTCTGGCAACTTGAAGCGTAATCACCCTGTACAACATTCTCCTGAAAGAATACATAAGTTCCTGAGCTGTTTTCTCTTCCGTAAAGTTTAATGGACTGATCATCACCACCGACTTCTTTCCAGTTTGTGATTTCGCCTCTGAAAATCTTACCTAACTGAGCAATTGAAAGCTCTTTTACTTTGCTTGCGGCATTGAGGTAAATCGTAATTCCATCTTTTGCGCAGGCAACTTCAACGCCAAGTGTATTATATCTTGCTTTGAGTTTGTCCTTTTCGGTATTTTTCATTTTGCGACTTGCATTGGCAATATCGGTTGCACCATTGATTAATGCAGAAATTCCGACTCCTGAACCACCTCCGGTTACCTGGATCGATACACCGGTATTGGTTTTCATATAAACCTCAGCCCATTTCTGTGCTAAAATAACCAGGGTATCTGAACCTTTAACAGTAATCCGCTCGGGAGCTGCAGTGAAGGCAAAGCAAACAACACCTAGCAAAACTGCTATGATGGCTGACTTTAATACGTTTAATTTTTTCATTGTGATCTTTTTTATTTGTTTAATTCTTATTTTTATTTGAAAGGTCTTCAGCCTTTTTTCCTAACAGCCTACAGCCTAATAGCCTATAGCCTTAAAACTTAGCCTGAACTCTTAATGTGAACACATTCTGAGGAACAACTTTGCTGTAATCCAATCCTTTTAACACCACTTGTCCGTCATTTTGAGTGTAATTTTCCGTATAGTTGCTAACACCTGCAGTCGTTCCAACTTTTTCATTCTGAACGATTTCGTAACAAGCGGTTATTCTGATGTTGTCATCGAAGTAGTGGTGGAATGCAAAGCCAAAAGTTGATGTTGCAAGATCACTCTTGGAACTCATTTTCTTTGCAAGGTTTGCAGTGGCTGCATAGCCTTTAACATTAGAAGGATTCATAATATCCTTTCCACTGATGTCAGTGTTTGGATCGTAGTAATCGTAACGGAATGCAAACTGATTCTTTTTACCAAGGTTCTTGATCAAATAAAGGTAGTAACCTGCAAAGTTATTCTGGAAATTAGCTACACCCAGTGGTATTGCGGTAGTAGAGGCATATCCAATCGAAGCGTTTTTACCAGCTATATATTCACCTTTCACAGAAAGTCCGCCCAAAACGTCAGCAAACAATTGAAATTCACCACCGATCCAGTTCTTACCAATTTTGTCTCCAATATTTGCTGTTTTAACAGTCGAATAATCGCTTGAGTAAGTGGTTGTGGCCATCGATTTCAAAGAACCAAAATATCCATGAGCTCCAAAATCAAGACCGCCAAAACTACCTAGTGGAAGGTTATAAGTTACACGGGCCATAATGTCTTTTGAATTGTCGTAATCAATATTGTCGGCTGCATTAATGTTTACACCTGCATTATTGTTTATCGCAATACCATCTGCACCATTCAACACAGCCAACTGGAAATGGATAGGGACAGTAAGAGGATTGTATTCCAGTTTTGCACCAATTGCACGTTCTCCTGGATATAATGTTCTGATAACCAATGACCTTTCAGTCAATTCGCGTTGGCTTGATGAGTACTCAACTTCATAGTTAGGACGGTTGAATTTTCCGGCCCATAAACTAAAAGTCTTTTTCCAATGTTCGTTTACAACAACATAGGCATCTTTTAGAGATAGGTTTCCCGGTGCAAAGTCTGGTTGTAACACAAATTTAACACCATCTGCGGCTTCATAAGTGAATTTTACCCTGACTCTCCGCAATGAAAAGTAGTTTTGCGATTTGGATAGCAAGGTTGGAGTCTCGAAATTCTGATACTGAGCCTGAATATAACCAGAAACTTTGATTTTGGCAAGTTTCTGAAGATCGGCCTCGTCAGTCGCAACTCTTTCGAGTAATCCGTTGACCTTGTCATTTACTTCTGACAGTTTTTCGGCTTGAGTTTGATCCTGGGCTCTTACGTTAAGCGCCAAAAGAGTAATAAGTACTAAAAAAAGGTTTTTTAACTTTTTCATGATTTGAGATTAATGATTTTCAACGATGCAAAATTTTCTTAAAATTGTTACAGTTATGTTACAGTTGAATTAAATAATGTTACAAAAAAAATACAATAATATTTCAATATTTGGCTGTGGAATGCCTGGTTTGGTTAACAGGATGGCATTGGTTTATGCTGCTGACTGCTGACTACTAGCAACTGGCTACTAGCAACTGGAAGCTGGCTAATGGCAGCTGACGACTTGTTACTGGCTACTTGCTGCTCGCTTTTAGCAGGTTTTACAAGGAATGAAGTTTATTGAAATTTTTTTTGATAGGTTTAATTTTCAGAGTCCTTCAAATCAGCCGCCAGTTGCCACCCTTCTGTTGTGAGCCGCCACCCGCTAGTTGCCAGTCACCAGTTGCGATTTTTTGGTTTAGATGTTAAAAAAATAATACTTTTGGAGCAAAAATTTAGGTAGAATTTCCAAATGATCACACTAAAATTCTTGAAATTTATAGCCTCTTCTGTTGCACAGAATCGTAGTAATACGAATTTTAAGTCTGAAATTAAGCAACTAAATATTGAAAAGAAGGACTTTGGCCCCAACTTCCATTGGGGTGTGGCCACCGCTTCCTATCAGATTGAAGGGGCCTGGGATGTCGAGGGGAAAGGGGAATCGATATGGGATAGGTTTACCTCGACCCCAGGGAATGTCAAAGATAAAACCAATGGTCAGGTAGCCACCGATTTTTACAACCGCTACGAAAGTGACCTGAAGCTATTGAAAGAGCTTAATTTCGAAAATTTCAGGTTTTCATTTTCGTGGCCACGTATTCTCCCTGATGGGACAGGAATGGTGAACGAGAAAGGGATTGATTTTTATAACCGGATGATTGATAAATGTCTTGAGCTTGGAATCGAGCCCTGGGCGATGTTGTATCATTGGGATTTGCCGCAAAAACTGGAGGAGAAGGGGGGCTGGACCAACCGTGATATGATCGGGTGGTTTTCGGAATATGCCGATTTGTGTACGCGCAGGTTTGGCGACAGGATTCATCATTGGATGGTGCTCAATGAACCGGCAAGTTTTACAACGCTGGGTTATCTCTCCGGTATGCATGCACCTCAGAAAAGCGGTATCGCAAAATTTCTGGCCGCTGTTCATCATGCTTCGCTTTGCCAGGCCGCGGGAGGAAGAATTATCAGGGAGAACGTAAAAAACAGTCACATTGGCACTACTTTCTCGTGCGCCTATACCGAACCTCAGAAGCAGTCGGGCAGACATCAACGGGCTTCAGACCGGCTTGACGTAATGCTGAACCGCTTATTTATTGAGCCTTCGCTGGGACTAGGTTATCCTTATAAGGAGCTCCCCTTTATTCGCAAGATCGATCAGTTTATTCAGCCTGAGGATGTCGAAAATCTAAAGTTTGACTTTGATTTTATCGGAATTCAGAATTATTTCAGAGTCACCTCGACACCTTCTCTTATCCCCCTGATATGGGCTAACCGGGTTAAACCATCCATCGATGCAGAGGTAACAGCAATGGGTTGGGAAGTTTCTCCCGAAGGAATCTACGATATTATTATGCAATTCGCCAAATACGGAGTCAAAGAGATTATTGTTACAGAGAATGGCGCTGCTTTCCACGACCATCTAAAGAAGAATGGGAAAATCCACGATCGCCAAAGAATCCATTTTTATCAGCGATACCTTCAAAATGTACTTCGTGCCAAAAATGACGGTGCCCCGGTCACCGGGTATTTTGCCTGGACTTTTGTCGACAATTTTGAATGGGATGAGGGCAATCGTCCAAGATTCGGGTTGGTATACAATGATTTTAAAACTCAGGAACGATATATAAAAGATTCGGGTTTCTGGTTTCAGAAGATGTTGGGGAAATAGGCTAGGTGAGTGTGGATAACTTAAAAAAATATTCCAAGTCCTTGGAAATCTCTTTTCATCACACTCAAAGGATGACGGAACAAACATATCTTCGGCCCCAAAATGGGCTAAACAATGATGCAAATAGTTCAACCACTTTGTGTCTGATGTTCCGTTGTCCCTTTTCCCGTGGGTTAAACACTCACGGTTATTCAGATTTGGCTACTTCGTAGCACAATGACAATAAACATTTAGCCGGTGGTCATTAAGAATTGTAATGAATGCTTAATGTTTTTGTAACAACTCCGTAATTCAAATACCGTTTCTTCATCCTGAAAAAATTTATGAATAAATGGACGAAAAGCGGGCAGTAGAATTGGTGGTTATTTCGGATGTTCATCTGGGAACAGCGGGATGTCAGGCCAGTGAATTGTTAAAGTATTTGAAAAGTATCAGGCCTAAAACGCTGATTTTAAACGGGGATATTATTGATATCTGGCAGTTTAAAAAACGTTATTTCCCAAAATCACACCTTAAAGTGATTAAGCACCTGATTGGCCTCTCTTCAGACCGGTGTACGGTTTATTACATTACCGGTAATCATGATGAGATGTTCCGGAGATTCACCGGAATGAAAATCGGAAAACTAAAGATTCTGAACGATTTGAAGCTTGAACTTGACGGTCAGTCAGTATGGGTTTTTCACGGTGATGTATTTGATGTGGTGATGCAGCATTCGCGATGGCTTTCAAAGTTAGGCGCTATTGGATATGATTTTCTGGTGGCTTTAAATACCGCGGTAAATTGGATAGTCCGAATACTTGATCTTAATTTAAAGCCGGTTTCATTCTCCAAAAAAATCAAGGAATCAGTTAAGGGAGCAGTGAAATATATCAATGCATTTGAGGACACCGTTGCGGCTGTGGCGGTCCGAAAAGGGATCGATACGGTCATTTGCGGACATATCCACAAACCTGAAATGAGAACTATTCAGGTTGATCATCAACGCATAAACTACCTTAATTCAGGCGATTGGATTGAAAATCTTACCTCTTTGGAGTATAATCTGGGGGAATGGCGGATTTTTAATTACAGGAATGATTTTGTTGAACAGCCAGGCGGGATTATTGCAGACCATGAAAAAATGGTCGATTCAAAGGTTAAAGAACTGTTTAATAATATGCTGGTCGATTTTCATAATTAAGCTTTATTTTTTATTTTGGAATGTCTGGTAATTCGCATTGGTAAATTTAAGATGAACCATTTCTTTATGAGTACAATTTGTTTTAGGACCTTTTAACGATAGAATGACGAAGATGACAAACAATAAAAACCAATCTGAAATGAAGATTTTATACGCCATTCAGGGAACCGGCAACGGACATATTAGTCGGGCCAGGGAAATTATCCCTTATCTTCAGGAATACTGCCAGTGCGATATCCTGGTCAGTGGTACGCAATGCGACGTTGATCTCGGAGTACCGGTGAAGTACCGGTTTAAGGGGTTAAGCTTCTGGTTTGGAAAAAATGGGGGAATCGACATGTGGAATACCTATATCAATGCCAATTATGCAAACCTGAAACGCGAAATAGCTCAGCTTCCTGTCGAGGATTACGATTTTGTGATCAATGACTTTGAACCGGTTTCAGCCTGGGCCTGCCATAAAAAAAAGGTGCCATGCATCGGACTAAGCCATCAGGGATCACTGCTGAGTCCAAATATCCCGGTCCCAAAAGAGAAAGACCATTTTGGCCGGTTTATTCTGCGAAATTATGCCCCATCGATGACTCACCTGGGTTTTCATTTTCAACACTATGACAATAACATCTTCACCCCTGTGATCCGAAGTCAGGTAAGGCAATGTGAGATTGAAGAACAAAACTATTACACGGTTTACCTTCCTGCTTACGCTGACGAGCGCCTGGTGAAAAAACTCTCCAATTTTAAAGATTGTAACTGGCATATCTTTTCGAAGCATACCACCAAATCCTATGAGATTGATAATGTTGTGGTAAAGCCAATTACCAATGATGAGTTTGTGTCCGATATGGCAAAATCGAAAGGTGTTTTATGCGGCGCAGGGTTTGAAACTCCTGCGGAAGCACTTTATTTGAATAAGAAGCTTATGGTGATTCCGATGAAGGGGCAGTATGAGCAACAATGTAACGCCGCCGCTTTGAAATTGATGGGAGTGCCTGTTATTCCTAATCTAAAGCAAAAACATTTTAAAAAAATCGCGAATTGGCTGGCTTCAGAGGAGAAGGTTAAGGTTAATTATCCCGATCTGACCCGGATTATTGTTCGCAAGCTATTTGAAATTAATGTGCAGCGGGTTTTGCAGAATAATAATTGGGATCATGGTTATCAGTTGACGCTCAAACCGCGTGATTTTCAGCAGGCAAGTTTATAGCTTAATGCTGCCGTTTTCGGATCATATGGCTTGCAATAAAAAGAATACCTACGATAATGAACGGAAAAGTAATTAGGAGAACGATCGTCAGACTTTCTTTTACCGAATGATTCCGGTGTATATTCAGGGAATAAACAAGCGGACTGGTAATAATTCCAAACAGCATAAAGATAATTCCTCCTATTAGTTCTTTTTTCCAGGCCAGAATTAGGACTAATATCAAAATATATGACGGAATATTATGGATTAAGAAATCCAGAATTTGTTGTCCTAACGGAGGTCCGGGTTCAAAAGCATCGAGAGAAAAGTAGCTGATGAACAGGATGGCTAAGATACATAGTGATCGTGGAAGCCAAAAAAGAATTCTTTCTATAGATATCATTTTTTCAGATATTTATATAATGGATTAGAATTATTGAATTTAGAAAGATTGCTTGAGTTCACGATTAAAATTACGACAATTAAAAATTAAATGCAAATCTGGATTGAAAGGTCTTAATTTTCAAAAAATATCCTACTTTTGCGGGACAAATAAAAAAACGCGGAAGTAGCTCAGTTGGTAGAGCATCAGCTTCCCAAGCTGAGGGTCGCGAGTTCGAGTCTCGTTTTCCGCTCCAATCAATCAACCACTTACAGAGGTCGTCTCAGTAGGTGGTTTTTTATTTGCACCAAGATTTGCACCACAAAATATCTTAAGAGCATTGGAATAATTCTTCGCTATATTCAATTGGTTTATTTTTCATCCTGCTTTTTTCCAAAATACGCAACTCTTCCTCTTAAATTATTGGATTGAATCAACTAATTTCATTCCCGTTCAACGAATCAACCGCGCCATCCCAATTATTCAAAAAATCAGTATAATCCATCTCCTTATCATCAGCTAACAGATACAAAAAAACCAGTCACATTAGATGTAGCTTTATTTTCTTTCCATAAATGCATAGATTGCCAAATGAGGAGCGGATTTTCCGCTAACCTCAATGGTTTTTAATTCTGATATATTGAAGTATGGATCGAAGAGTTCTCTTATCTCTTCTTCATTTGAAAAGTACAATATGGTGCCTAATCTGGTTTCCCGTAACTTCCCTCTACCACCAAACTGCGGATCCTTCTCACTAAAACAAACTGAAAGATACTTTCCAGATGGATTAAGCAATTTGTGAACATTTTGAACATATTCAGATCTTTTCTCAGGAAATATATGATGTAATAACTCCCAATCATAAGCAAAATCAAAAGCTTGCTTAATCTTATCCAAATCACCCAGAACATCTGCGACAACAAAATCGCATTTTACTCCTTTCTTCTTTGCATTTTCTTTGGCAATCGTAACCGCTGTCGGAGAAAAGTCAACTCCTGTAACGTCAAATCCCAAACCAGAAAGATAAATAGCATAATTACCTGCACCACAGCCTAAGTCAATTGTTCGGCAAGGAGTCACATTCCCATTTTCTATTAATTGGACTAAAGCTTTTGGCGGAGTCTCAATATTCCACGGAATTTCCCCAATGGGACAATCTTTGTATATATTATCCATTTCCTAGAATTGTTAAGTTACAAAATCATGACGATTTCCAGATTAAATCCATTTTTTTCAAATATGCGGGAGACCCTGCTGTTAAAGGTCTCTATTTTTCCCCTGTTGTTATTTGTAACTGTAATATTATATAATTTTAATCATTTGATTTATAGTAAGATATAAATGTTACATACATGAATAAATACAATAAATATAATGCTCTAAAAGTACACAAAATAGATAGGTCATTGATTTTTCAGTGTGTTCAAGGTTTTGATGTATTCCTCCACTAGAATTTGTTTATCATGAACAATTGTCTTGAGATCGCCAATCCGCTCCTTTAGCGTTTCGAAGTGGTCCAATAACTGTTTGTTTTCGTTCCGGAGAGCTTGACAGTGTTCACAAGGCTTTTCTGTAACCACCGGAACCACCCGGGCCTGAATATCATGCCCTTCCTGCATCTCCCCTTCACCTGTAAGCAACCACCGGGCAGTCAACGCGGGAAACAAATTAAGAATCGCGGTGATTTTACCAATGCGTCAATGGCCGATTTGGAGGCACTGTGTGATGAGAAGCCCATGCCCGGATGCCTTGATAAGCCGCTTGAAACTGCTGCAATTACACCCTTGTTTTTTTACAATCATTCCAGGAATAACCGCTTTGGAGGTATTGTAGAACGATTTCATTTCGCCATAATATTTGCGTGAAAAATCTTCCCAGGTTAGCTGCATAAAAGGGGCAACTTTAAAGTGCATTCCTGCATTGATAACCAGGATATCCGGATCACCCGAGGTTCTGCTAACGATCTCCATCATTTTTTCAACCTGTTCAGCATCAGTTGCATCTGCTTGTGTGGCGACAGCCTTGCCACCGTTTAATGTGATCTCATCCACCACTTTTTGCGCAGCAGCTTCGTTCTGATTAAAATTGACGATTACCCGGGCCCCTTCAGCGGCAAAAAGTATTGCAGTTTGAGCACTAATTCCGCGACTGGCACCGGTAATGATTGCAACCTCAATAATTTTCAGCTACCTCCTCGAAATATCCGATGGGGTGGTTACAGGCGGGGCAAATTTGTGGCGGATTTTCTCCTTCATGAACGTGCCCGCATTTAAGACACTCCCACCGGGTCGGCTTATCTCGTTTAAAGATTGTCCCTTCTTCCATTCTGCCAAGCAGCTTTTTAAACCGCTTCGCATGCTCTGCCTCTACTTTTGCGATCAGATAAAAGATGGCTGCGACAGCTGGAAACCCCTCTGCTTTGGCAATTTCTGAGTATTGTATATAGAGTTCTGTCGCTTCCCTGGTTTCCTCCTGAACGGCATTGCTTAAATTTTCAATGGTTTGGTCGGATACTCCGGTTGTAAATACTGTTTTAATTTCAACTGTACCACCCTCCAGGAATTTAATAAACTGCTTGGCATGCGACTGTTCCTGTAAGGCTGTTTTTGCAAATATGGCCGCAATCTGCTCATAACCCTCTTTCTTAGCCTTTTCGGCAAAGAATTCGTATCTGTTCTTTGCCTGACATTCACCGGCGAAGGCTTTGAGCAGATTCTGCTCTGTTCGTGTTCCTTTGATCGCTTTTCGCATATTCGGATCGTTTTAGATTTAAACTTTACGATTTACACTTTGTATTTATTCATTATGCGGAGATTTCCTGCTTTCCACTAAAGTTATCCCCAATTTTTTTGCGAAGCTGCTCTCTTAAAGTGAGCAATTCCTTTGAAATTCCCACCTTATACAGATGTGGCATAATAAAACGTTTGTGTTCGGAAGGCAGCAATGCAGCTCGTGAAAATAAGTATTCCTGACTCTGCATCGGATCGGGGAGGGGATTAGTAATGGTTTTGTTTTCATAGACGACACGGTGAAGCAGTTCCCTTTTGAGTCCTGTTACTTTGGTGCATCGATCAGGATGGACGGAATTACAGATATTGTTGCATAAATCGGGATCTTCGTTTTCCATCAGAATTCCATCCCTGAAAAAATTACCTTCACTGTCGTAATAACGGTAAAGTGATTTTTTCCCGGGAAGAGTCATCTTTTCGGTGTTTTCTGAAATTTTCATACGTGGAATTTCATTGCAGAGGGCCAGTTTGTATACACCGTCGAGCGATGCATCCGGTTTTCCGGTAACCAGCTCTGTACCTACGCCATAACCATCAATTGGGGCGCCCTGTTCATGAAGGCTGTTGATTACATATTCATTCAGTTGGTTTGAAGCCAGTATTTTAACATAAAAAAGGCCGGCAGAATTGAGCATTTTACGGGCTTTTTTGCTCAGGTAGGCCAGGTCTCCGCTGTCAAGCCGAATGCCAACAAGTCTGTTGCCGTTCTCTTCCATCTCTTTGGCCACGATAATTGCATTTGGAATACCACTTCTGAGGGTGTCATAGGTATCAACCAGTAAAATTGTGTTTTCCGGATTAAAATGGGCATATTCTCTGAAGGCCGTCAGTTCATCGGCGAAACTTTGAACCCAGCTGTGTGCCATCGTCCCCGAAACAGGGATATGGTATAAAAATCCGGATTGGACATTTGATGTCGAAGATGCGCCACCAATAATTGCCGCTCTGCTTGCCTGAATTCCCCCGATTCCATGTGCCCGTCTGAGTCCAAAATCCGAAAAGGGCTTTTCGCCGCATGCTAATTTTATCCGGAAGGATTTTGTGGCTATCAGTGACTGGAAATTAAGAATATTAAGCACTAATGTTTCGATTAGCTGTGCTTCAATAATATTTCCCTCAACCCTGAGAATAGGCTCATTCGGGAAAACCAGTTCACCTTCCCGTACCGAAATTATCGTTCCGTTGAAGCGGAATTCCTTCAGATATTCCATAAAACTGGAATGGAATCCAAGTCTTTTAAGGTAGTTCAGGTTTTCCTCCGAGTACCGGAAAGTGGATATGGCATCGAGCAGATCTGCCAGTCCGGCGAAAACGAGGAAGCCTCCCTGGAAAGGGTTTGTTCTGAAGAAGTAGTCAAAGACGGTATTTTCATCTTTTTTCCCGGCCAGTAAATAACCCTGGGCCATCGATAATTCATAATAATCGGTGTAAAGACCCAACGTTTTAGAGGAGAAATTTGTTATCATAGTGCCGGTAATTTAGAAATTTAATCACTGGTCGGTGACATAATCCGGTGAATCGGAACCTGAAAAACACACATCAGGGTTGTGGCGTTTAAAATACCTTATTTTTACTATAATCCTGACACCCTTTCGGGGTTGGCAACGACCAATATAACTGATCGATAAATCGACTCGTCGTGGGCATTTGTGAGACGTGCGCTCGTAGCCATTTATGCGG
>TBL_comb47_HYPODRAFT_10007110_pt1 | contig 11878 bp, 12 predicted proteins | sample TroBogypolimnion_40_FD_10682 | JGI IMG/M metagenome (IMG submission 10682) | reverse complement strand
CCGGCGGAATCATGGGCCTTTCAAGTTTCGTCCTGGACAAGACATTGTTGGCGCTGGGCGAGGTCTTGATTCGTCTGCGCCTGAAGCTCAATGCCGAATTCGCTCAAGCTGAACGCCAATTCAACCCGCAGGACAGTTTCCTGCCTCAAGCTGCTACCTTGGAAATTCTGCCCCTTATCGAGCATTACGGCGTGCTCTACGCCAAGTTGCTGAAAGCCGTCGCGTCTGCGAACCATACGGCCAGCTTGGGTGAGAAGGGCAAGTCGGAGGAAGACGCGGTCGCATGAACCAGCCCGCCAGCGAATCCGAAAGCGGACATCCAGCCATGCCTAGCTCGGCACCAACTGCCCCACTTGTCCCCAGCCCGTTGGATACCCTGCAGATGGTACTGGAGCCGTTGCCGGCCAACTTACGGGAGATTCTGAAGGAGGCGCTGATCAAGGGCTGCTCCTTCGAGCGTCGCGGCAAGGCTTGGCGGCTGCGCACGAGGGTCACCACGGCTGATGGGCGACGCCAGAAGCTTAGTTTGGCTGCTGGGCATGACGAGGCCTACATTCAGCGCCTTCAAGAGGGTGTCCGCATGCTCCGTGAGGCGGCTAGAGCTCCGCGGCAAACGCCCGAGGAAAGAGCGGAGCGCGCGGCGAGAAAGCATCGGCAGGCTGAACTGCGCAAGCTGTTCCTCAAGGTTTCACATGGGAGCCGCGAGCGGAAGCGTGACGCATTCCAAATACTCGTTAAGGACGGCCTGCTGGACATGAACGAGCTTGATGCCCGACAAATACTCTGGGCCGCTGTGCGCAAGTTGAACGGCCAGCATCCAACCACAGCGGCCGACATCATGGCGATCAGCGGTACGAACTACCTGCAGGCCGTAGAACCATCACAACAAAAAAATTTCTCGGCCCCGTCCGATAACTTTGTCCCCAAGCTGCTGGGCGATGCGGCTGTGGTCGAGATGTTGAAGGCACATCTTGGCCAGTATGAACAAGCGTTGCAGATGCCTTCCATTTTCGCCCCGACACCTCGAGGCGATGAAACAGCCCAACCGGCAACGCCAATAGGTGGCGCCTGTCCGGTGGCCAAAGGAAGTAATGATGAAAAGCCCGTATCTGGAACCGCTCCCGCCTGAAATCTGGGTCAAGCCGGTGTTCGATCGTTTGGTGTACACCGATAAGGCGACCAAAGACCGGCTGTGGCAACAGCTCGAAGATGAAGGCATCTTGCAGATGGAAGAATCGAAGATACGTGATCGCTTGCAGGAGGTTATCTCCCAGTTCAGTTCCATCGAGGGGCCTTCTGCTGCCGAGGTGAGTTACCAGTTCTTGATTGGCAAATACAAAATCAACACCGACCCGCACAATACCTTCTTAACAGTGTTTTCCTCCCTCTGCCGTCCTTTCAATGAAGGGTCGCTCGCGCTCGGCACGATGGCCATGCGTATGTTCTGGATACAAGCGCAGGCAGCAGAAGCTGCAGCGAAGGCAAGAACTCGTGCGGCCTAGCAAGTTGTTCGCAAGGTTGTGCCGTTCACAGCCGCTATAACCTCGACCACACTGGGGCGCGATTGCCCCCGGCTGCCCTACACCAGCCAGCGCAGCGCCGCTGTGAGCAGCCAGATAGCGCACCGCGCACGCGCCCATTGGCACAGTCTTCGGAACGTGCCAACGGGCGCACGGCGCGGAGATTCATCAGATACAGCCTATCCGCCAACGATGTCAGCCAGCCGCAACAGTCAGTCCATGCCCACCCGAGCATTTGACCAGTCTTGTCCGTAGTCCTACGCGCTGCCCAGCTTTGCGGCAGCTTGGCCGGAGAGTAATGGTTGGGGCTCCCTGCTATGGTCATGCTGCGACGGGTCTATAGAGACTTGTCACCATAGGAAGTGTTGCTAATATGCCCAAAAGATCGTGGCTGGCATCTGTTTGAAAGCTCGTCACCGCCTTCGCAGGCAAGGTTAAATGAGATTTAATGCCACAGATAGTGCGCCTTTTGACACAGTGTCGCGTGTTCGTGCAGCGAAGGGATGGCAAGGCATCGAATCCGTGTTGCTGCCATTCTCTATGGCATTCGCTGAAAGACTGCCGTCAGGTTTATCGGGGATGCTTGCCACTTCCGGCCTACAGGGTTCTGCGCCCGCAAACGATGGCGGCTCCTTGGTCGCTCTATCATTTCAAAGTGTGGGGCAGTGCTCGCGCGGCACAGTATTGTCTGTGTACGGAGTCACCCCCGGCCCAAGGATGCGCGTAAAACCTCCACTATTACGCACATTGAATTGTCTCTCTTGAATTGCGTTTCGAATGAAAGGAGCTTACATGCCGGATAAGATCAGAATACGTCAAGGGTTTACACTCGTTGAGTTATTATCTGTGATTGCCATCTTAGCAGTATTGTGTGCAGTGTTGGTTCCCTCGTATAAGAACGCAACGAAAACTGGCTACCTGTCACGCATGCTTTCTTCTTTGGGTAAACCGCAGGCGACACTGGTGACGGCTTCTCCGTGGCTCTCACCCCATTCAACCTGGGAACAGGCATACCAAACCATCCGTAATAATTTACTGCAGGCTGGCTATTCGTCGTTTGGTTTGTATCTGACTCAGGAGCAAGAGGGATTCTTTGTCATTACAGCCCCCGAGCGGATTCAGGCCAACGGACTACCTGCCTTGGACCGTTGGAATCTCGCCCGACATCTTCAGCCTAGCGGAAACCTTAAAGAATGGTTGAGGGCATTTTTTTCCTCTGCCCCCGAGGGCGTATACCGCATCTACGTTTTTGCTGTGTCAACGGAACCGCCGATCAATACCACTCAGGCTGCCAATTGGATATATCTTGCGCAGTTGGCAGAAGCTGCTGGCGACTTTGCGCATCTACCTTCTGGTTTGAGTGCGAAAGCTATCGGGGAAGCGAGGCTTCATTGCTATGTCTACCTGTACGAACGAGGACAGGCCGAAACCTTTCCGCATCCATTAAACAGCACGTCATTTTCTGTCCAAGAGCATTTACAAAAGAGCAATCTGGAGAACCTGCTAAAATGAGGAGAATCCCATGAAGCTGAATACAGCGAGAAATATCCTATCGATTCTATGGGCGAGCGTCTTTGTGGTATTGCTGCTGATGCTTTTCATTAAGACGCCACAATTAGGCAATGATGAAACGGAAGTTTGGAAGTTGGCCCCGACCTTTATCGCGCCTATCCTCGCCTTGGTGGTTTCATTCCTTTTTGGCGGGCACAATTGGGACAAGAAACAGCACGTGCCAAACATTTTTTCGTTCTATGTGGCGATACTCTTCTCACTGATGTACATCGTCGCATTGTTCATAGGGCTGTTTTTCTGGTCAGGTTCCATGCTCGAGAATATTCACACAGCCAGTATGCCGTTGAATTATTTTTCTGCCATAACCATCATGGCATTGAATTTCTTCTTTATTGGAGCGAACCGTCACCCACCAAGAGACCCGAAGGCGAATCATGATCATTGAGGGATTTATCATTGGGCAAAGTCATGGGTTTGACTAACAACAACCCCGCAGCAATATGATGTCCATCAAAGATCTCTTCAAGCGTGCGAGCGGCATGCTTATGACATTCTTCATGGGCTTCGTGTTTGGTGCCCTCTCGAACATCAGCCTGGGCGTCATGGCCTATGGGCTAGCAGTGGACGGACTCTTCTATATTGCTATGGGAGGGTTGGGTGTGCTCGGGAGCCTCTATGGTCTCGGTTGTTATGCGGTACGTTTCGTAAGGATATTGCATGGCAGGGTAGGGCTCAGTGCACCAAGTCCGAATGCAAGCCGGTTAAAGCGTGTGGGCGGCACGCTTATGGCATTCTTCATGATTATCACCTGTGGAGTTCTCTCGATCATCAGTTCGGAAGTCATGTACATCGGGATAGCTACGGGCGCACTTTACTTTATTGCCGCGGGAGGCTTGGTTTTGCTTGGGTGCCTCTATGGGGTAGGTTTTTACGCGCTACGTGTGAGGGGATATTACGTGCTAAGGGTGGGCGCAAAGAAGACCACTAGAGAGGCTTTGTAATGAGCCAATCAGAATCGCGACAATATACCGACACCCATGTGCCTTCAGGCTCAACCAAGACGATGCTAATCGGCTAATCCAAAGTAGCGCTCCAGTCCGCTTACATAACCTAAGGGAACCTTTTCACCGATGGCCGCCGCCGCCGAAACGAAGATATTTCACGGCAGATAAATATCTGATGCAAGTTGCCAGTGGGCCTCACCAGACCGTCGCACAGACCGGCTTAACCATTGGGCACCTCCAGTGCTTTGAGCCTGAAAACGTCACTGGGAGCCATTGCCGGGATGGAACAGAAGGGTCGTTACTATTCTTGACTGGACCACGATAGATGCCTGCTTCGTTTGCCAAGCAGCTGGTGCTGGGATAGGTTTCCGCCGTGAAATGTATGATTATTATCTGCTTTATTTTGGTGGGTTGCATTGGTCTTTTTCTTGTGGGCTGTCAGGCAACGCGCGCGGGTTACGAGTCCGCGCCATACAAGGTGGTACGTTCCAGCGGTAAGTTCGCGTTGCGGGATTATCCGGCGTTGCTGGTCGTGGAGACGCCGATGACACGCATTGGGGATAACGCCGATGGGAGTTTTATGCGCCTCTTCCGGTTCATCACAGGCGCGAACGAGGCGAAACAGAAGATTTCCATGACTACGCCGGTGTTGATGTCCGGCAACGATACAAATGTAACCATGGCGTTTGTGCTGCCGGCGAAATTGCAGTCCGACGCCGTGCCCAAACCGACCGATGCCGCGCTGACGGTGCAGGAGTTACGCGCGGGATGTTTCGCGGTGTTACGATTCCGAGGCGGGCGCAACGCGAAGAACGAAGCGTCGGCGTTGCAGGGGTTGAAAGACTGGATGAAAGTAGAAGGCCTAAGCGTGTTGTCACCGCCAGTGTTCGCCTACTTTGACCCGCCGTGGACACCCGGTTTTCTGCGCCGGAACGAGGTCATGCTGCGAACGGAAACGGGCAGGCCGGGAAATTAGGCGGCGCTATGGCGAGGAGAACCGCACGTAGCTGGCTATGCAGCAGGCAACGGAGATACACCAAGGAAGAGGATAAAGAAAAAGCGCCAGCCCGTGGATGGACTGGCGCTTGTCGCAAGCTACAAGATCAGGCGGCTTGGCGAAGAAGCGTGACAGACGGCAGCGGTTGGACAGACAGCCCATACTTCGCCTGCCGCTTCAACAGGCCTCCAGTTGGAGGGCCAAATCCCCGAGTACACTGGCCCGCTGCTTCTGGTTGCCCGCCAGAAGGGCCGACCAACGAAGACCAACTAACAGCCGGCCGGTAATGACAAGGCGGCTGCCCAGCCCACCAGAGGCCTAGAGATGCACGCCACGGATGTCAGGCCAGCCTGCGCTGTATGAGACCGGGCACCGCCCACAGCAATGGGCTGGGCACCCACCCAAACATGGTTGAGTCTCCAGCTGGCTGGAAGCACCCAAAGGGAATGAATGTCAGCCACCCAGCCTGATTGGCCGAGCGGATGACCAGTTGATGGCTGCCTGCGGTACACCCAGCCATGTGAGTGGCCACCCAGACAAATTGGCGTGATACACCCACCTGTACTATTTTGCTCCGAGGCTGCCAGCAGCCTCCCAATGACTGACCTGATGCAGCCATTCAAGATTCGAAGAAAAAACTCCTAAACTTTCCGGTCTTCAAAAAAAAGAAAAGTGTTTGGAATACTGCGAAGCAGATAGTTTCTTCTTTCTGAAGAAGAAATCCGCATTTACTATCCCTTTGACCCAAGGTGTGCCATGTCTAAAATCGAGAGCAAAGTCACCAGCCTGATCGAGCGGCCACAAGACCGCTACCTGCGCGGGAACATCTATCAGCCGGCGTACCGCTACTTGAAAGAAGTCCAGCAAATGGTTACTGAAGGCGCGCAGTTCAATGAGCGCACGAACATCCGTCTGGCAGTCCGCGTCCGTAAGCCGGTGGACATCATCCTCGCTATCCAGGTGGTGTGGCGGAAGATGTTGTGGCGCGCCATCAGTACGGAACAAGATCAGGAGATGCCCTCAGCAGAAGATGAAGTCCTTCTACAGCGAATGTGGAACTGCTGGCCGGCCGGTGTGATGTGGCGGCCAGAGCCGCGGATGTACAACTGCAGAAAACACATGGTTTGTCCATGGTGCCGCTACCGGCTGGGCCTTAAGATTATTGAGAAGTTGAAAAAGGAGGTTGCGCACTACAACTTCGTGGCCCGTTCTACCCTTATGTTTCCACTTGGCGAGGTCGGGGTTTTGGGCGACACCCCAGAGCGTGAAGTACAGCGGCTGTTCAAGGTGCTACTGAACAAACGCCGTTGCTGGGATGCGGACGTAGTCATCACCGTCCCACATTTCGACCGCACAGCCAAGGGTTGGATGCTGCGCAGTACTATAATAGCCCTGCTGAACGACTGTGAACGCCTTGTGCCGCTGGAAAGCCTCGTAGAACTCTGGCGTTGGAAAAAACCTCCGCAGATTTTCGGCAGCCAATGGAGTGTTCGCAAATGCGAGCCAAGGCAAATTATGCTGGCGGTAGCTGATGCTGTCCGCTATTCACCCCAGCATCTGCGCCGTTCCTCCAAGACCAATGAAGATGGGCGGGACACCATCCATCCCGTCTTTTCAGCCGATATTTTACATCTGGCGAATCTGAGCAAGCTGTTCCGCACGCGCTTTCACGGACTTCGAGAGAAGGCGACGAAGTCACTGGAGTGAGCCAAGCCCGACCTCAATGGTCAAGGCAGCTTCGTAATGCCCAAGAGATACCGTCCAATCGGTGTGTCGGGTGAGAGTAGGCCAGCCGGCGGACTCTCTACTGATGTCGGCTCGGTTGATGGTACCCGCACCGGTGGCATCTCTGCGGTCTGAGGTTCAGGGTGGCGTTCAAGCGGCGGAGAGAGGGATTGCTTCAGCGGTGCCGTTTGGCAGTGCTCAAGCTGCCAGCCGAAGGATTGTTCCGGTGGCACGACTGCCGACCGCATGTGAGGTGGCAGCAGCAACTGTAGCTCGTTGCGGAACTGCTGCCAGTAGAGGTCTCGCCCCTCCTTCTGGTGAAGAAAGGCCCACACCGTTTTCTGGCGCAGTTTCATCCGCCATTTGTGTACGTTTAAGTGCATGGCTGCACACCACAAGAGAGGTGCCAGCCGAGTGAACTTAACTTTCGACTGCTCATTCAGTATCCTCTGCGAACTGTAGCCTATGGCCAGCAACTGCGAGATGCCCTGCAAACAATCTTGAATCAGCGGTTGATCAACAGCAAAGCCTTGTATGCAGCCCCAATGATAGTCGTTGAACCCCGGTGACAACAGGGACGACGCCCACGGGTAGAGGTCACAGCGATCAAGGGCGTTCATCAACGTCGGCAGGAAGAGCTTTTCGGTCTTCAGAAACTGCCGCGCCAATGGTTCCCAGTAGGACAGTCCAGCCATAGGGCCTTGCAGTACGAACTTTTTTTCCTTCTTTTGCCGATACACCGCATAGTTATCGCGGAAAAGAGTCGCGACGACCTTGATGTTGTGCTCGACGAACGCGTCGAATGGAAAGCTCACATGGGAAATTTCGACAGAACCCAAGGCCACCTCAGGGCGATGGCCATTGGGCTCAAGCTGAACGCCTTCCTGTGTGGTCAGCGTTGCAGGCGGGGCGATAAGGAGGGTGTTCATGGTTCGATGCGGGTGAATGATGGCAGGACCTTCAGATAGGCTCCTGCTGCGGGTCGCCAGCCCACTCCTGCAGGCCTTGCTGTACGATCTCCCAGATTGGTAGGGTCAGCTTATGGGCCGTACCACTGGTATCGACTGGACCATTGGTGAAGCGGATGGCCTTGTGCGTCAGATAATGGACGAGACCCGTCCGCTTGGTCAGATAATCTTGCATCGTATGGATGTCTCGTTCACGCAGAGCCGGCCGCCACAACCTAAACTCCACTCGTGTGGCGGTCTCTGGAAGAGACCCCCACTGCTGTTCCAGCTTATCGATTTCATAGCGGGTGTACTTATCGTTCTTGTCCTGAACCTCGTCGATTATGTCGTAAATGCGGACCTGAAGCGGCTGCCGGCCCATATAGAGCGCCGCATGTCCGGTGTGCGACTCCATCTTGTTGCGTGTCAGAAGTTCCGTGACATAGTGGCGAGCATCAAAAGCCTGCTCGAAGGGCTGCATGTCTTGGCCGGGAAGATCGAGACGGATGTCGATACGTGACACAACCTCGGAAAGCATCTTCCCACCCAGCTGGGTGATGTACTCCAGCGCCTTCCGATAGGCCTGCTCCAAAGTCCAGGGTGGACAGGTCACCCCATCGATAAGGATCTGCACATTCTCACGGCCCCTTTGGCCAACCTTATCGGCAGTCACCCGGAGTTTGATATGGTCCTGCATGAGCACATATTTGTAACGCGCTCCACCCCCGTCGCCGCGTCGTGGGCGTTGTAGGTAGAACGTTTGCCCGCGTAACTCCAGCCAGGCTATTTTCGCCTTCAGTCTGTCCTCCAGCTGCCGCTGCATATAAGCCCAGCCATCCCCCCAGTCGACATTGCAGCCTATCTCGACAGTATGTTCAGAGCAGAAGACAGGTTGAATAGATGGTTGTTCCTCGTTCCTATTCACAGGAACGGGCTCGCACCAACGCACTTCTGCCGGCATCTCTTCGCAGTCAGCACATCCCCCGACATCTTGGACCGCCGAAAATTCGTCAGGCAGTATGGGTGCGCCGTTCTCGGGCGACATGAGGCTGTCGGACATGATAGGCGGGGTAATATCCACGGGGTCGTTGGTCACCTCGGAGGTGGTGGCAAGGATTTCCAGGTTCTCCTCGCGGCTCTGGCGTGGCGGGCAGTCTGGAAGCTCCAGTGATTCATAGCTTTCTCGTGAAAATGTTTTGTTCATTTATACTCCAGATTAAGGTGTTGATTCGATTGGCACTTAGGCCCGCGGCCGCCCTCTCAGCTGGGACGGCCGCAGGCTGAGGTGATCGTGCGTCACCGCTTCGCAGTTGCCTCCTCTCCCATTAACTTGCATGCGTTTGCGAGCAATTTCCTCGTATTGATTACGCGTAGATCGCTAATGTCACATGTCTTGCGATATATCACAAGCGCTCGCTCCAGCAAAATCACCGCGAGCGTGAAGTTGGCATTGCGGTAGTGGAGGCAGCCCAACTCAGCCAAAATGTCCGCAACATGCGTATCATTGAGACCAAGCGCCGACCCGCTCATAGCCAAGGCAAGTTCTAAGATAGGCTTTGCCTGCTTGATTCGCCCTAGGAAGGAATAAGACCTTCCTAGCAGATACAAGCAGACCCCTTTTTCGGCCTCATGGGCGGCACCCATGTTCGTCGTGATGGTTGCCGCGTCTATAAATAGCGGCAATGCTTTCTCGTGTTGACCGCGGTCTTGGTATTGGCCTGCACGCTCGATCAGGCGAACGGCTTGCTTTAACTGCGCGTCACACGGCGAGTTGCACGCCTTGGGTGCGAACGGGGACGGTCTGTTTTCCAATGCCACCTTGATGTGCTTGCGACCACGAAGGACCACGGATAGGTTTTTCTGATTCAAAGCTTCCGATTTCTTAGTCATTTAATATTTCCTATTTATTTATCAAACTTTCGGTGCGATTACGTCGGATTTTCTGCTATGTCGACATGCCGCATTCATTCATAAGTGTTGATGCTAATTTCTCATACGGTGTTCCTCTCGTTGAGTGGTGAACTCCGCTTGGCTCGGCGTTCCGCACGCAGCTCAGCTACGCGCTCCTTGAATTCCGGCGACTCAAGATATTTCTGCACTTCACTGACCCTGAAGCGCCGGCGGCCTCCGAGAGTGTGGCCGGGTACACCGAACCTCCAGAGTGTGCAGGGATGGTAACCGAGTTGTCGGCCAACTTCTTTTAACGTCTCGAATCTTTCCGGGAGAGACACCTGCGCTGGTTGCGCCGGCTCTCCTCGAAGAAGCTCAAGCGTGGCCCTTTGACGTTCTGTCGGCATAGCGAGAACCGCCGCCACAAGTTCCCGCATCCGATCTTCGTTTTGCTTCTGCATATTGTGCTCCTGACTGACGGTCAGGGGAATAGCAGTGGCGATGCCGGACAATTCTGTGCAGATCAAAGCAAGGACTGTTACTGGCGGTATCGAGAGGAGATACGGCGATAAAAAAATGATCGTATGTTAACCATCAGGCGGGCCGGACAATTAATGCAATGGGCGGACAATTCTATGGCAGCCTAGCCGGACAATTTTGCTTTGGGCCGACCCGGGCCTTGCATCGGCAAGTAGTTTTTCAATGCACCTGCGGCAAGCTCGCGGAGACTCGCAAGCCGCTCTTGGACTCTCCGGTAGTCCCCGCCATGTTGCTCGGCAATTTTTCGAACACTTCCTTCTGCATTACACAGCAAGCAGATTGCTCGGTCGCTAATATCACTGACATGCTGATTGAGCAAAGAAATGAATTCTTTATCTGCTTTCTGTTCTAATGATCGACAAAGATCAACGTGCCGTGGGTCGGCATTTCCGCCGTCCCTAGTCTCTTGCCTTGGAAGTGTGACGGCTGAAGCGGGTACAACAAGGCCTTCCAGGTACCCGGCAATCATACTATCTATGATTGTTGCCGAACAAAGGCCGCCCTCCATTGCTATCACATTCGCTGCCGAGTCTTCTAACCTCACTCCTAGTTCGGATTCCTTAAACAGCGCGAGCATATCATCCAATGATACCAAGGCATGAATAAACCCAGATCGATCGCCTCGAAATTGGTTTGAAGCAATGGTGTTCCTCTTCATTATCTTATTTAATATTTCTGCGAGAGGTTGTGTGTTAAAAACACAACTGTCCTCATCATTGGACGTTAGCATTTGTCGGAGTGTACTTAAAAGGATCACTGGAGTTGCTGGCGCAACTGACGGTAGCCGTGCCGCATAAGCGAGAAGTTCTATGACTCGAAGCGCTTCTTCATCGTTAAGGTATGGAGCCAGTAAGGATGAGTTATTTTCGAGTGCCGACAGAACAAACCCCGAAAATACGCACCAATCAATAGTTCCCAAGCCCAAACGAGACGTAAGTATCTTGTCTATACGGTGAGAAAGTAGATCGTCAGGGCTTGGTTTTTCCTGGGCGAGAAATGCATCATCATGGAGATGATTTATCAGTCCACGGATATTTTCATCCCATTTGCAATTATACATTCCGAGCAACGCGTGGAGCGTTATGCCGGCGAATGGATTTCTCATATCCCCATACTTTGGCCGGCACAGGAACCAAGGGATGTCTTCTTTCCTTTCGCACAAAGTCGGTAAATGGATTTCAAAGGTAAAGCGCGCGCGAAAATCCCGGGGAAGGTTGTCTGGATTATTAGTTGCCGCAATAATCCGAGTATTCGCGTGCGTAGGATTGTCAGTGCCGAGCGCCTGAATATCGCCCGACTGCATATATCTCAAAAGCGGGCCGTGGCAACATTTCGCATGCTCATGCCCTATCTCATCAATAAACAGCGCGCCTCCGTCACATGTTCGCAGTAAGCCCAGTCGTTCTTCGTGCGCACCCGTGTATGAACCCCGCGTGTGTCCGAATAAGTCACTTTGCAGTCGTTCGGGGGTCAACGCTGAGCAATTTACAGCCCTGTACTCTTTTTTATTTGTATTCTTGGCATGACAGCCAACCCACTCGGCGAGGGACTCCTTACCCGTACCGGTTTCTCCGACAACGAGAAGATGCCCATCATTTTCCTCAATGATTTTTTGGAGCTGACTGACCGTGTAGCGAATCCAGCCTCGTCCGCCACAACTCTTTGGCAGGAGGTACTGTTTATGGCCAATAGTCAATTCGCGTCCAACGAGCTGGATACAGGTGACTCGGCCATGAGCCATAT
>TBL_comb47_HYPODRAFT_10007109_pt1 | contig 11880 bp, 6 predicted proteins | sample TroBogypolimnion_40_FD_10682 | JGI IMG/M metagenome (IMG submission 10682) | reverse complement strand
TACTCTCTGTTGACCAAGTGAATGGTAATACCTGACTCCTTATCCTTGTTGTTTACCACTGATTCATGAACAAAGGAACCATACATTCCCTTACCTCCATATCCGGGTAAAAGGGCAGGATGAATATTAATGATGGTAAAAGCATCAACAAATTCAGGTGGAACCAGCCAGAGAAAACCAGCCAAAACGATCAGGTCAATATTTCTGCGTTGGAGCTCCCTGATCATTCGATCGGGCACCCTGAACTCTTCCCGTGTAAAATATCTTGATTCAATACCCAGGTCTTTGGACCGTTGAAGCACAAAAGCCTCCTTTTTATTGGACCAGACAGAGTCAACCCGAACATCCGGGTGATTTTTGAAGTATCGTATTATGTTCTCAGCATTACTGCCCGAACCTGAAGCAAATATAGCTATATTTCTCATATTCCAAGTCTTATGAAATTAATTTTTTCGAATTTTCGACTAATAAATTCTACAAAGTATTTAATACCGTTAATTTAATGCCCAATATAATAGATTCTTGTCTAAATATTTGGAAGATAAATTCCTTTCTTTGTTTCTTTGCACTCGCTGAATCAAAATAAAATCAGCAGGTAAAATTAGTAATAGTATTAACGTAAAAATTAAAAAATTATGTCTGACATTTCAGCTAAAGTAAAAGCGATCATTGTTGATAAATTAGGCGTCGATGAAAGCGAAGTTACGCCAGAGGCATCATTCACTAATGATTTAGGTGCCGATTCGCTCGATACTGTAGAGCTAATTATGGAATTTGAAAAAGAGTTCAACATTGCTATCCCCGATGATCAGGCTGAAAAAATCGGAACAGTAGGCGATGCGATCAATTACATCACTGAAAACGCGAAGTAATTCAGTTTTTTTCACTAATAAAGGGCTCAAAAGCTTACTATGGAATTAAAACGAGTTGTTGTAACCGGATTGGGCACGATAAACCCGCTAGGTAAGAACGTTGAGGAATTCTGGAAAAATCTGTGCAATGGGGTTAGCGGTGCCGGCCCCATTACTCGTTTTGATGCCTCCAGATTCAAAACGCAATTTGCCTGCGAAGTCAAAGATTTCGACCCGAGTGAATACCTCGAAAAGAAAGAGGTTCACAAGCACGATTTGTACGCACAATTTGCATATGTTGCTGCAGCTCAGGCTATAATACATTCAGGGCTCGATCTCGACAAGATAGATAAAGATGAGTGTGGAGTCATTTGGGGTGCAGGAATTGGTGGTTTAAATACGTTTTTACAGGTTATTACCGAGTATAATCACATGCCTGAGAATCCAAGATTCTCACCATTTTTTATCCCAAAGATGATCGCCAATATGGCGAGTGGAAATATCGCATTAAAATACGGTTTCCGCGGACCAACCATTACTACTGTCACTGCGTGTGCCTCTGCCACCCATGCAATGATCGATGCAGCTACTTATATTCGGCTTGGAAAGGCAAATATCTTTATAGCCGGGGGATCTGAATCGGCCATCAACGAAGCAGGTGTAGGAGGTTTTAATGCTATGCGCGCCTTATCAACCCGAAATGATGATCCGAAAACAGCCTCCAGACCATTTGATTCAGGTCGTGACGGATTCGTAATGGCAGAGGGATCGGGGGCCTTAATCCTTGAAGAGTATGAGCACGCCATCAAACGTGGGGCTACAATTTATGCTGAGTTGGTAGGAGTTGGAATGTCAACTGATGCCTATCACATGACCGCACCCGATCCTGAAGGTGGGGGTGCCGCGTTAGTGATGAAAAGGGCTCTTGAAGATGCAGGTCTTAAACCTACAGATATTGACTATATCAATGTTCATGGAACTTCCACTGGACTTGGTGATATCGCTGAACCCAAAGCTATCAAACGGGTATTTGGCGATCACATTTACAATCTTAGCATCAGTGCAACCAAATCAATGACGGGCCATCTACTTGGTGCAGCCGGGGCTGTTGAAGCCATCGCCTCTATTCTTGCGATGAGAGACAGTATCGTTCCTCCGACTATTAACCAGTTTGAGCTCGATCCTGAAATTGATCCTAAAATTGATTTCACCTTTAATATTGCCAAAAAGCGCGAACTTAACTATGTATTAAGTAACACTTTTGGGTTTGGCGGACATAATGGAACTGTAATCTTTAAAAAACTTTCCTAGAAAGTGTTAAGAGATTTAAGGTATCGAATAAAACTCTTTTCTTCTCCAAGAAAAGAGTTTTATACTTTCCTGAAAGCTACAACCGGGTTTAGTCCCATTAAGTTGAGGCTTTATGATCTTGCATTTATACACAGATCGGCATCCTCGACCGACCTGATGGGGCAGCCGGTCAATAATGAACGGCTTGAATACCTCGGAGATGCAGTTCTCGGAGCGATAGTCGCTGATTATCTTTATAATCGCTTTCCACGAAGAGACGAAGGGTTCCTTACCCAAATGCGTTCACGAATTGTGAACCGGAGTTTTCTGACACAACTTACCTTTAAACTGGGGCTCAACCGTTTTGTAAATTCCAATACCAATTCTGTAAATGATTCGAGTCACATTTACGGAGACGTTTTCGAAGCTTTTATTGGTGCAATTTACCTCGATATCGGCTATCAGGGAGCCAAACATTTCCTGATTAAAAAGGTCTTGTCTGTGCATGTGGATATTGAGCAACTGGAGCGTAGCGACAACAATTATAAGAGCCAGCTGATCGAATGGGGACAAAAGAACAAACGGGATGTTGAGTTTGATACCCATGAAAACAGTGAAACCGGTCATCACCATCTCCCTTTTATTTCGGTGATCAGAATTGAAGGCCAGGTTGTAGGGACAGGAGAAGGATATTCCAAAAAGGAGGCTCAGCAAAGTTCTGCCTGCAAAGCACTTGCCTTCCTTGAAATCAGTGATTTTCACTGATCAATAAGTTAATTTCACCGGCAAACAAGTTTTAGGGTTCTATCAACGTTTAATTTTGAAGATCGGAATCATAAATATTAGTATATATTGATTTTGTATGAAAAAAAGAGGATGCCTATTTAGGACATCCTCTTTTTCGTAGTGCATATTAAACTTTACTTTTTCAGAATCCAGGCTCCCTTGAATTTATTTTTGTACTCTTCAAGAGTCTTTTTTGCCTGATCAATATGTTGGTATCCAATTACGACCCTGAGTGTTCCTGGCTCACTCAATGTGGTTGCTTCATACCCTTCTGTTTTAAGTTGCTGAACAAGAGCTAATGCCTTCTTTTCATTCTGGAATGAGCCCAAAACAAGATAATACTTCACTCCTGAGCTTACCTTAGCTTGGGTTTCATTTACCACTTTGGGAGCAACAGTTGCGGCTGATGCTTTTTCAGCTTTTGCATTCTTTGAAACCGGCAAAGCTTTTGGTATTTTCACCTTTTTTTGAATGGTATCGGGTCTTTCCGGTTTGAGAGTTTTGGGAGCAGGAGTTGATTTTGTTGGTTTAACTACCTCAGGAACAGTTTCCACTTTTGATTTCGATGGGACCTTGGGAGGAGTTATGGCTTTAACACTCTTTTTTGCAGGAAGAACAGCCGATACTTTTGGAGCGGTTGTTGTTTTTTCAATCCTATGTTCATTTTCAATGATCGATCCATGTTCTTTAAATGAACTGTAATCTTTTGAAGCATTGGGTTTGCCATTTGAATAATCACCGTTTTCCTGTTTAACTGCTTCACCTCTTAAAAATCCCGGAATATAAATTTCGGTTCTCCTGTTTTCCCTGTTTTCCTCTGGAGTACATTTTCTTCCACCGACACCTTTATGAATTAGCTGCGATTTACCGTAACCGGTACCCCTGATTCTTGATGGATCAACCCCCTTTAAAACGATATAATCAACAGCGGCTTTGGCACGTAATTGTGACAACCTAAGATTATATGGCTCAGTGCCCCGGTCGTCAGTATGGGAACCCAATTCGACTTTCATGCCCGGGTTTTCCTTCATCAATGCAATAAGAAGGTCCAGCTCCTTGGCGGCATCAGGAAGAATATTCCATTTATCGAAGTCGTAATAGATATTTTTCAGGGCAATTTTTTGATTGACAAGAATGTCCATCCAGATTGTGTCACTTACAATTCCCTGGCTGTTCATTTTGCATTCCTGTAAGGTTTTTGTCTTGTCTGGATATCCAAATGTACTGGCGGTCACCGAACAATTACTGCCGAGGCAAGGCAGGCAATCTGCTTTCCCTTTTGTATCGGTGATGTAAAACTGCTGATCACAGTATAAAATCCTGACGCCGGGAATTGGACGCTGGCTGGTCTGATCATAAACATAGAGTGTTCTGCATTTTGGCATCACCTGAACCGGTGGTTTATTATTTCTTTTGAAGGTGAATTTGTAGATATCATCATCTCCTGTGCCAGGCCGGTTGGAGGTAAGGTATCCATAATCGGCACCAGGAGGGATCGTCATGGCAAAGTCATCATACTTTGTGTTGATTGGGCCATCAAAATGGCTGATTTCACTATAATCGGACGGAAACCGGGTGTAATACAAATCAAATCCACCGTTTCCGAATCTCCCTTTTGAAGAGAATATCAGGAATTGCCCGTTAAAATGGTGATCGGTAAGAAAGGCGAACTCCTCTTTCCCGGAAGTATTTATATTAGGACCAAGGTTGATCGGAAATCCCCATTTCCCATTTTTACGTATGGAATAGTAAAGGTCGGTTTCTCCGAATCCTCCGGGTCTGTCACTTGAAAATATGAGGGTATCACCAGTTTCGGTTACCGCAGGATGTCCAACAGAATAGGCCGGATTATTGTACGGAAATTCAGAAATAGTTCTCCATTGTCCATTGACCCGTTTGGCAATCATAATTCGAAGCCTGTTAATCTGGGTATGAAAAGGTTTCGACTTAAGTGATTGATCATTATAGTTTTGTGTGACGAAAAGTTCACCTGTTTTTGGACAATAGGTCACCGGACCATCATTAAATTTGGTGATAAATTCGGGAACAGGTTCACGGTTGCCAATAATATTACCCTGTTTGTCAATAGGGGCCATATACAAATCATAAAACTCCCTGTTCCTGAGGATCCAATCCGACTTTTCAATCAGTTTATCATTGAACGTTGTGAAATAGAGGGTATCCTGAATAACAAACGGACCGAAATCACTGTGTATCGAATTTATTCCGATTTCTGAAATTTTCAGTGTCGAATCGTTGAATAACCGATTGTCCTTATTTTGCGGAAATGCCACCGAGGAGTAGATTATCAGGATCAACAAAAAAAAGTTATGTTTTAAAGTTGGTGATTTCATTATGGTATATTTTAAACCTTAAGTTGAATATAGTTGACTTATTTTGAATCCAGAGCACACTAGAAGTACCTGGGTGATACATATTTACGTTTGGCCCATGAAAATTCGTAGGAGATCATCACCTCGTGGACACCATTTGAAAACTTCTGAAGGTCGGTCGTTGTGAAATCATAGGCATAACCGAAACGGAGCTTCCTGTTAATAATCCATTGGGCAATAACTGAAACAGCGTCTCCTGACCGGTACATCCCTCCAATCCAGAATTTTTCTGCGATTAAAAAATTTGCCGATAAATCATACAGAAATGGAGCTCCTGCAACAGCCTGTGTCATAAAGTTTGGCTTGAATTTAACATTGTCAGATAGTTCAAAGACCATTCCCCCCGCAAAAAACAGATGGCGGACTTGTGTTGAAGTACTTGCTGAACTGGCCTGTCCCTGCAGATAGCTGCCCTGGACAATCTCCGGTAATGAAAGGCTTAAATAATATTTTCTGGAGGAGAGGTAGAGTCCAAATCCAAAGTTGGGCATAAATTTATTTTGAATATTTACCTGGTACGACTGGTCAGATTGATTATCCCCCTGATTATAGGCAAGCAGGTTGTTGCTGTAATTCAAAAATCCGCCTTTAATTCCAAATCGCAGCGTAGTTAGTTCTGATAAGAGGATCTGATAGGAATAATCGAAATTAACACTGATTGTTTTTTCGAGTCCCACGTTGTCATTGACTATATTAAGACCAATTCCCACATTTTCAGAACGTAAAGGGGTCTGAAAAGAAAAAGTCTGAGTAGTTGGATGTCCTTGAATACCAAGCCATTGGTCTCTTGATAATGCAGTAACACCAATATCTTGCCAGGAACCCGCATAGGCCGGGTTGATAGTTTGCAGATTAAAGATATATTGAGTGTACATAGGATCTTGCTGTCCTTTTGAAAAGAGTGCCCCCATTATCATCAGCATTGCCAATGTTATTTTTTTTATTATTCTCATAGTGCTCTGATCTGTTTCTTTTTGTTATTGTTCACTTTAAGCGGGCCGCATTGACGGCCCGCTGTTAAATAGTTATTTGTTTAAGAACAGAAATCCTGTCAATACTTTGCTATTCGTTAATTTGAGTATATAATAATAGGTTCCCACAGGCATGACCTGATCGCCAATTGTCAGATTATTTTCGGATCGTCCATTCCACCAGGCCGCAGCTTCGCTGCCCCAGAAGTCAGTATCCCCATAATGATCTTTCTTGTATACCAGGTTACCCCAACGATTGTAAATCTCAATGATAGGATTGGCATAATTATATAAACAGGCAATTTTGAAGTAGTCGTGAATACCGTCGCCATTTGGTGAAAAGGAATTTGGTACGACGATTGGGCAATTTACATCTTCTGCCAATACAATCTGCACCGTAATAATGGCAGATGTGGTAGTTGTACAGCCGTTTGCATCTGTGATCGTGCCGTTGTAAGTGCCACCCACCAGATCTGTCGGAAATTCCGAACTTGAAATATAGGAGTTTGGACCGGTCCAGGAATAGGTAAATGGCGATGTTCCGCCAATGACAGCAGGTGTAATTGTTCCCCCTGCGTCATTAAGGATTCTGGTTCCGTCCATACTCGTTGTTTGTATTTCCGGTGTTGAAGTTGCCGAGGCACTCAATGGTGTATCAGACTCTTTTACAATAACTGAAGTTGTTTTTAAACAGCCGTGGGCATCTGTTACTGTCAGATTATAGGTTCCGCCTGAAAGAGCTGCGAGGTTTTGAGTCGTGGCTGTAAATGCTCCAGGACCAGTCCAGGCAAAGGTAAATGGTGCAACACCTCCTTTAACCGTAAGATTAACGAAACCGTTTGCAGCACCTTTACAGGTTACATTGGTGATGGCTGCTACCGGGACAATTATCTCAGGTTCAAGGACATCAAGTGTTCCAGTTACAGGTCCGCACTGATTACCATCAGTGATGCTATAGGCCAGCGATTTCCCTGCAAGGACTCCGGAAAAGACTCCACTATTATTGGTTACCCCATTAAAGGTATATGAAATCGGAGCTGTTCCACCATTTGAAGTCAGTGTAACTGTGGCTGTTCCTCCATTGCATTGAATGGCTGAAGTTACCCCTGCACTGGTTAAAGCGAGAATTGGAGGATTGGCATTAATTGTTACACTGGATCCCGGAGAAATACAGCCGCCCTGACTCTTGGCTGTGACATAATAGGTTCCGGCAGGAACCAGGGTGAATATACCTGATGTATTGGTATAGGTAATCCCGTCAATACTATAAGTGATCCCTGCTCCTAAAGGGGCTGTTATTGTTATTGTACCTGTTGATAATCCGGAACAGAGACTGCCCGATTCACTTGTCAGACTTAAAGTAAGTGGCGCAGGATTATTGATATAGAAACTGACCGGGTAAGTACAATTATTTGCATCGGACACGATAATGATATGATTTCCAACCGGAATATTTAGGAATGTTCCGGTGGGTTGTGCAGTGGCTCCATCCAATGAATAGGCAAGAGAACCTGTGCCCCCCTTCCCTGTTATAACCACAGCCCCGGTTCCGTTATAGCATGCCGGCGGAGTTACGCTTGAAATTGCAGCGGACAGCGTACTTGTTGAATTATTTACGCTGAAGGTCGTTGTAGCCGGACATACTCCATTTGTTATTGGACTGTAAGTTCCTGCGATTAATCCAGTGAAAAGGGAACCGGATGGTTTTGTAACTCCGTTTAGAGTCACAGTACTTCCATCGCTGCTGGTTAACACAGCTGATCCTGTCAGAGATCCGCAAGTAGTATTTACAACAGAACTGACGGCTAAAGTAACCTGTGCAGGACTTGTCAGTACATACGGTCCACCTGTAATTGTACAACCTTTGGTATCAGTAACAGTGACGGTGTAGGTTCCTGCAATCAGTCCGCCCGGATCCGCACTATTTGTCCCGTTACTCCAGGCATAGCTATACGGAGGCGTTCCACCTGAAACGGTTGTATTGATACTTCCTGTTGCTGTTCCATAGCATGAAGGATTAGCTAAGAAAGCAGGTATGGTTGCAATATTCAAGCTGGCGGATGGCTGCGTGATAACTATCTGCAACGGAGCACTGCAATGATTTGCATCTTCAGCCTGAATATTATAGATTCCTGCAATCATTCCCGTAATAACATTTCCTGTAATTGTTGGGATATTTGGCCCGGATACCACAGAATAGTTATACCCTGTAGTACCTCCGGCAGCATTCACAATGGCACTCCCTGTTGCACTTCCGTAGCAGGAAACATTGGTTTGGCTGGTCAGGGCCAGAGTCAGTGATGGTGGATTAGTAATGTCGAAACTAACAGGGTAGGTACAGTTATTTGCATCTGAAACCGTCACCAAATGGTTGCCAACCGAAATACCAAAGAACGAACCAGTTGACTGCGGAGTAGCCCCGTCCAGCGAATAGGAGAGTGCTCCGATACCTCCGGTTCCGGTTACAACCTACCGAACCAGTCCCGTTATGGCATGACGGGAAGGTAGTGCTGGTTATTGTGGCAGCTAATGTACTCGATGAATTATTTATGTGGAAGGTTGTAGATGCGACACATATTCCATTTGATGCTGCAATAAACGAACCTGAGGATAATCCGGTGAAAGTGGATCCTGAGGCTTTGGTAATTCCGTTTAATGTCACACTGCTTCCATCACTGCTGGTCAAAACGACAGATCCTGTTGAAGATCCGCACGTAGTGCTTACGATAGAACTGGCAGTTAATGTAACAATGGTTGGATTAGTTAAAACATAGGGACCGCCACTAATGGAACAGTCATTAGCATCGATAACGGTTACAGTATATGTCCCTGCCAATAATCCTGACGGATTTGGGGAACTCGTTCCATTACTCCAGACATACAAATATGGAGGAGTCCCACCTGAAATAGTGGTATGAATACTTCCTGTGGCTGTACCATAGCAGGATGGATTAGTCAGAACAGCCGGAATGGTTGTAATATTCAGATTGCTGGCTGGCTGTGTGATCACTACCGCTAATGAAGCTGTGCAATTGTTTGCGTCCTTGACCTGAACACTATACGTTCCGGCAATCATCCCCGTGATCATATTTCCGGCTACAGCAGGTGCATTTGGTCCGGATATTACAGAATAAATGTAGGGGGTTGTACCTCCTGCAGCATTGACAATCGCGCTGCCGGTTGAGGAACCATAACACATTACATTAGTTGTACCGGACAGTTCAAGGATCAGAAGGGTTGGCTGATCGATAAAGAAATCTATGGAATAAGTACAAGCATTATCATCAATTATTTTAACTGTATGATTTCCTGCAGATAAGCCTGTAAATGAATTGCCAGCTTGTGAAGCTTTTCCATCAAGTGCATAACGATACCCATCAGTTGCAGTCACACTTCCTCCTACGGTTGTACCTCCAGTCGCATTTACAGTGACAGATCCTGAAGTTGAATTACATGAGGCGTTTTTGGTGGTTACTGTACCTGATAAATTACTATTTGAATTAGTGATTTGGAAACTTGCTGTTGCAGTACATGCTGTGGCACCGGCAGCAGTAAAGGTGGCGGTAAAATATCCTGCTGCAAGTCCGGTAAAGGTGGCTGGCGAAGATTTTGATACTCCATCCAGCGTAACTGTTCCAGCTACGCTACCGGTCAGGGTGACTGAACCTGCTGAATTGTTACAGGTTGAATTTACAATAGAACTGACGGTTAATTTAGGAGAAGCGTTGACCGTTAGATCTATATAATTGGTTGCATTGGAGCATGAACCTCCTAATATAGTTGCTGTTAAGGTAAGCCTGACAACTCCTGAAAAACCAGCTGCTGGTGTAAAGGTTGGATTCAACGCATTTGGATTATTAAAAGTTCCCCCTGCGTTTGAGGTCCATGTTAACGAACTGTAATTCGTTGCGGTTGCACCTGTCAGTACGAAAGTACTTCCTTCACATATGGCCGCAGTTGCAGGCCCGGCATTTGCTGTTGGAGGCATCCAGATATTCAGTACCATGAAATCGCTAATCACAGCACATGTCCCATTCCCTTTTGCAGTCAAGGTCAATTGTACCTGGCCAGTGGCAATATCTGCAGCACTAGGTGTATAGGTTGCAGTAGACAGTGAAGTTGGATTGGTAAATGTCCCTGTTCCTGAAGTTGTCCACTGATAACTGAGTGCATTGGTTGCACTTGTCCCGGTCAGAGAGATTGTTGCAGTGGTTGAACAAATCGTCTGATCTGGACCGGCATTTACTGTTATTGTTCCGGCAGGCTGTGTAATTGTAACAGCATTTGTAAGGGTCACGGTACATCCGTTTTTATCGGTGACTGTAACTGAATAGATGCCTGCCAACAAATCCGTTGCAGTTTGATCTGTGGCTCCATTACTCCAAAGGTAGGTATATGGAGCCGTTCCATTACTTGCTGTTACTGTTGCACTCCCCGTTGCAGTACCATAGCAAAGTACATTGGTACTTGCTGTGATAGACGCAGAGAGGGCAATGGCAGGTTGGGTGATGGTTACACTGGCAGTCTTCTGGCATCCGTTCTTATCAGTCACGGTTACCACATAAGTCCCTGCTGCCAGATTTATTGCAGTAGCTGTTGTCTGGCTGCCTGCACTCACTGGCCATAAGTATGTATAAGGAGTTGTTCCGCCGGTGACATTAACAGTAGCTGAACCGTTTGAACCACCCCTGCAGTTAATGTTTGAGCTGCTTGTGATATCAGCCACCAACACATCAGGCTGGGAAATGGTTACCACTGCCTGGGCAATACATCCACCTGTTCCGGTGACTGTCACTGTATATTGACCAGCTGCAAGTCCTGTAACGGAAGCAGTGGTTTTTACAGGAGAGGTGTTCCAGGAATAGGTATACGTACCTGCACCACCTGTGGCTGTTACTGTTGCAGTTCCGTTGGTACCTCCATTGCACGTTACATTAGTACTAGCAGTAATAGACGCTGATACACCTGTTGGGTCAGCCAGTAGAACTGATGTTTGCTTTGTGCAACCATTTGCATCAGTAACAGTTACAGAGTAACTTCCTGCAAATAAACCGGTTGCTGTTGCTGTAGTCTGGCCATTACTCCACAAATAGGTATAAGTACCTGTTCCACCACTCGCAGTTACAGTTGCATTTCCGGTAGTTGAACCTTCACAACTTGGGTTGGTCGATGAGGTGATTGTTGCCGTCAGTGCTGAAACTGGTTCAGAAATTAAAATGGAACTAACTGTAAATGTACAACCGTTTTTATCGGTAACCATGACAGAATAAGTGCCTGCTGTCAAACCTGTTGCCGATTGATCTGTAGCTCCGTTACTCCAAAGATAAGTGTAAGGAGCGGTTCCATTACTTGGAGTTACTGTTGAACTGCCAGTTGCTGCACCCTTACAAAGGACATCGATAACTGACGCAGTTGCTGAAAGAACGACAGGCTGAGTAATAGTTATGCCGATCGTTTGGCTGCACCCTTTGGCATCAGTTACCGTTACATGATAAGTACCCGGAGCAAGACCTGTTGCCCTGGAAGTTGTCTGTGCTGACGGATCATCCCATTGGTATGTATATGGGGTTGTTCCGCCGGTGACATCCG
>TBL_comb47_HYPODRAFT_10007108_pt1 | contig 11882 bp, 8 predicted proteins | sample TroBogypolimnion_40_FD_10682 | JGI IMG/M metagenome (IMG submission 10682) | reverse complement strand
TAGTTTCCGGCTTGAGGTATTTTACTTCTTCGGAATTGCAGATCGGACAGGCCGGAGGACGAATATTATCAAGCTGCAAAACATTTTCGTCGTCAAGACCGACCGCCTTGGAAAAGACCTTGCCGCATTTGTAACATTTCCAGGCATAGCCTATCTCGCTGTTGCATTTAGAACAACGGGCCTTATTGATGTTGCTCAGTTCCCTGGCTTCGACGAAATGGCAGTCCAGACACATGGTGTTGACCAGCCTGGTTTCCGGCCTCGACTGATATATCCTGACCGCAACCGCCGCTGCGGCGGCAATACAGCCAAGGATGATAAAAGTACCGATAAGTTTTCGCGGGAAATGCTTAAGACCGGGGAACCGCCTGATCCAGTCGATCAAGGCGGAAAACGCGACCACAATACCGCGGTCAGGCGAAGCCAGCACATACCTTACCATGGAAACAGGATTGCCGGTGACCTCCACGGAGGTCTGCGTCTGCAAACTCTTTGAAATTAGCGCGTCCTGGACAATCTGCGCACGGGTCTTGTACAGAGCCTGTTTCTCTTCCTGAATTTCTTTATAGTTTTTGGGTTTCAGCGGCTGCAGCCATTCGGTTTGCTCCGGCGGCAGCGGCGGCCTTCCCATACTTATCCCGCTCAATTGCTCTTTGACGGCTTCCGGCATTGACTCCGGCGGCGCCGCCTCGGACACGGTTGGAACAACAAAGGGCGTCTTGCATTTGGAACAATGAGCGCTGTTATGCGCATAGTTTTGCGGAAGCCGGTATTTCTGCCCGCAGGTTTTACACCAAAACACAATTTTTTTGGTCTGAGAATTTTCCGGCTCGCCATCTGAATGCTCCGGAATGATAAGGATTCGCTTGCATTTCGCGCACTCGGCTTCATGCCCGGCAAACTCTTTGGACAGGCGATACCTTTGACCGCATCGCTTACAGGCAAACTTGATGTCGTCGGGTTTGTGTTCCGCCACCGTAGCGGAATGAACTTTGACCTCGGAGGGCGGACCGGTTGGCTCCTGCCGGGAATTTCCATCGAGGATTTCAGGTGAAGCATCATCTGCCACTACCGTATCGAGATCAGCCGATTTACGCGGAACCCGCATGTAAGCGCCGCAAGCCTCGCACCGGAAGCTTTCGCCGGACATGACATCGTCCAACAGGTATTTGTCGCCGCAGTTCTTGCAACGAAATTTTATACTCATAAATACTGAACTCCTTTATCTTTAAAACACAAAGGCTCAGTTAGTCTAAACAGTGAATAGTGATTGGTGAATAGTGATTAGTAAACCACCAGTCACCAGTCACCAGTCACCAGTCACCAGTCACCAGTCACCAGTCACCAGTCACCAGTCACCAGTCACCAGTCACTATTCCACCAGAGAATCAATCGTTTTCTTTTATGCTGCCGTTCTTCTTGGACTTTTCATATTTCTGGTTGACTTCCCATTTCCGTTTTTCTTCGCGCAGCTTCTCTAACTTATTCTTTTCCACCGGCGTCGGCTTATTCAATAACTCAGGGAAACGTTTGGACACTTCATTGAAATTGTTCAAAACCTTTTTATACTCATCAGTATTGGCTTTCCCATTCACCTTCGCCAATTCAAGGTAATCTTTGGTTTTATTCAGATAATCAAGCATTTTATAAACCCTTTCAAACCAGCTTTTGTCAATTTCAGTATCAACTTCCAGAAAACGAAAGTTCAGCCAGTTTTTCGCCATACTTGCTGCAGCAAAATATCTTATCGATTCGGCCGGCTTCCCTTTATACCCTTCGATAAAAACCTTATTATACCCATTTAAAAAACTCAATACTGCCTCACGCGAAATCGGCGCATCTATAGCTGCCGGTTTTGTCGGCGCGGCATTTGCTGCCGGTTTCGCAACGTCAGCCGCCTGCGACACCGCAAACGCAACCAGGAATGAACATATTCCAACAACATAAACTCTCATAGTTACTGTCTCTTTTCTATTGAATATATTTTACGCTAAGCACTTCGCAGGTACCGTCCGTCTTCTTATGAATTATGGCCTGAACTTTCACTGTAGATGTAATGTCGTCAGCATAATAATAATTACTTCCGTTAACCGTCAAATCAAATTTTCCCAGTTGGGCATTAACGAGGGTCGGAGTCGGATCCCCAGTCAGTTTTTTATTGATCGGAATTGTACTTCCGTTACCGCCTACATCTTTAATCGTCTGCGCCACCAGAATTACCGTATAGTAGCTGTCAAAATCAACAAGATTTATCATCTTGCCGATAATTTCATCTTTCAGCGCTTTGGTGCCATATCCCGGGATCGGACTGGCTCCGGCAACAATATCATTAACCACTTGCGCTCTGGTCAGATAAGTACTCACTCCAGTTCCGCTACGGTTGATAATGTTGTTTATTATATTGCTGATATCGGGAGTATCAGAGAGATAGGCTCCGGATCCGGCGACTATTCCACTGGGGTTGGTGCCATCGACATCTACCAAGGTGCTACCACTTTTGATATTTTTGAACAGGGAATAAAAAACGACGTATCTGTTGCTTAAAACCGGGTCAGGGTCCTGAAATTCGTTATTAAGGTCAATCTTATAGTTTTGGAAAGAACTGTTCATTTTTATCTGATCAAGAATATTGGCGTCGCCGCCGCCATTGGTAGTATCGGAATATTTTCCGCCGCCGGGAATAATATTCGGAGCTCCCGCAACATACTTCACAGCCTTGTTCTTATCGTATTCATGCAGATTGATGGTCTGCCATTTTGCTCCGCGATGAATAAAGCCCAGTTCCCATGGCGAAACCATCGGGGCCTGGCGAATGTAAGCAGTAGAAAGATGTGCTGCCGCAGAGATATAAGCCGGGTCCGGAACCGCTTCCGTATCAGCAGTGGCAGCTGGCTGGACGTTTGGTATTGAATTGTTATTCCTTGCTCCGTAAATCGTCCCTGAGCCAGGAGGGATTTCAACTGCGCTCCAAACTGCAAAAGAATTAAGGTTATTTATTCCCGGTGACGGATTAGCTGTCCAATCTCCAGAATTCAAATTCTGTCGGGGATCTTCAGTCTCAATTGAAAACCAGCAGGTCTGATCATCCCCCCCGGGCGATACTGTTATTGTGGTATAATTATCCTCAAGCTTTACCGGAAGCGTGGAAGTTTGATTAATGTTGGCATAGTCATAAAATATATTCGGAGTACCCGCAACATACAAAACTGCTCTAGTTATTGTAAATGTAACAGTATCAATAGTCACATGTTCTAGTCCAGGCGGACAAGCACTTTCATTTATGGTAATATTGTTGACCGTACTTTTCAAAGTACCATAACCATTGCGCCAATTGAATGTACTTGCATCAAGATCAACATTAATCGGAACAGTAGTGGTGCCGGTACCAGTAGTGCTACCAATGTCGTAACGATAAGTAAAGATTCCAGTTACATTTAATCTAAGGGGACCAGTCCAGTCAACAGCATAAATATTGATCAGTTCCGAATACAGCCAGAATTGGAGATTCACCTTAATATCATTCACGCCGCCGCCACCGACATTCGAGGTAATTTCCGTATGAAGTTTCACTTCGCCGCCGAATTCATTGATATAAGGCGTTTTCTTATTGCCGGTAAAAGTTGGCGCGACGGTCAACCAGTCAGCCGAATCCGAAGTGGCGGAAGTGGTAAGTGGTTGACAGTAGTCCACCAGATTGGCGGCAATCTGGCGACGGCGGGCGCTCACGGAGGGAAAAGTTCCCTGCATTTCGGTTAAATCCGCACCAGTATAAGCGGTTCCATCAGATTTATAACCGAAGAATGCCAGCCAGGGGATGCCATAGCCATCTGATGTTATAGGAGTGTAATGCATTAAAGTTGAAGCAGGCGCAGCCGCCGGATCAAAAACCGGAGTCCCGCCATGAGCCGGGCCCTCAAGAAGAATTTTCTCATACATGTCATTAACTGTAAAAGTACCCCAATCTGTCCGCGCCAGGTTAAACCGGTGGAATTGTTCGTCGGAAGTTATTTTGCCATCGCCATTTTTATCAATCCAGTATGCTTCCGGGCTGTTCTGCGAATTGCAGATAAACCACCGGGTAAATTTTGCCTCCAAAGCGGCATCCGCTGGAACTAACGGGTTAAACGTGAACAGATTAAACAAAAACGGCAAATCAAGCCAACTGCCGCCACTTAATTTTCCGCCGAGAACAGTAGAATTAAAATTATTAGCGACAGCATGCGTGATAGCCGGCGTCTCTACCAGCGGGTCGGGATTTATCGTCCATAAATTGATTTCGTTTGCGTCCACGCCAAGCCGAACTTCCAGCGGTGCGGGGTTCGCGCCTGAGGCGTTCGCCTCGTCAACAGTCGGGCTTACAAGTTTAGCCGGATCAAGGTCGGAACGATTCAAAATAATATAGGCCAGTCGGCCAGTCAGTTTGCCGTCGGCCTGCAGATATATCCAATTAATATTGTTTGTCATATCGCTGCTCCAGCCGAGTGCGGGGGGCGGGAACAAATAACTGCTGAAAAATCCCTGAAGTTTATCTGATTTGGCATAATCATTGTTGGGATTTACAGCATTAGCATCAAAAACAGAGGTATCCTCGGAATGGCTGTAGCCGAAAATTCCGCTGGTCATGAAATTATAGGGGGGTGCAATATCCCGCATTTTCGCTTCATAATTCTGAAGCATATTGCGGATGCGCTCCAGCCCGGATTGGGCGATAGTTCTGGCCGATGCATTGTTAGAACTATTGGATGCGATCAACTGATCAAAAATAGAGTTTGTGGCAAATCCCAGCGCCATAACCAGCAACAGTCCCAGAATACCGAGCGCAAACAGCAGCGCCACGCCTTTCTGCCATCTTTTCCGGACATTTTCTTTTAATACAGTATTTGACATATTTCCTCGCGTCTTGCAGCTTATCTTCCGCTGCCCAAATATATAGTTTTAGAAAAACAACGCATCCGTTCAGCTTTAATCAGATTGGCCAGGGAAGGACTATTATTATTGAGTGCGTCCAGCCACTCGCGCAAATCCCTTTCGGCCAGCATATATAAATCAATCTTTACCGCCACCGGAAACGGGGTGCCGGAAACCAGAGTGCCGATATCTGCGGTGGCCGTAAAATCGCCATTACTGCGAAGCCCGTCGGCAATAGTTGCAATGGCGCCGCCATTCTTCATCGGGTTATATGACTTCATCTCATAAAGCGAGGTACCGCCATTATACCTCAGGATATAACAGGTTATTTCCATATCAATAACACCACTTATGACCGGCTGATATGCCCCGGAGCTTGCTACTTTAAAGATTTTATCAACCCGGTCGGCATTGGCCGGCAGATTAGGCACCAGCAGAAAATTAAACAGGCAATCGGGATTCGCCGCTGTAAAATTTGAGGCGCCGCCGGAACTGTAATCGCCGGTACATGCCCGCGCCAATGTTCCGCCGTTCAGGACGGTTCCGGCGATGGTCCATTTCCCGGTAGGATAATTAACGGAATCGGCGCTATACCTGACCGGCAGGAAAATATATTTTGTTTCGCAGACATTGGACTTGACGTTGCTGTTCGGCAGATATTTTGTCGCCGCAATAAAATTCAACTGCGGAACATAATTTTTGCCATAACGGCCTGTTTCGTTAGAGTTTGTATAATTGAAAGACGGATCAATGTCCGCATCCTGGAGATTCTTATACTCATACCAGAACGGGTAAATTCCGGTATTGGGATTATTGTCATACAGCGCGCTCTGAAGATCGGCAGTCATTATATCCAGCGCGACCCTGGCATCCGCATACAAGACATTCTTTTGCGAAGCCTTGCTCCAAATCTGTTGAGCGGAATTAAAGAACCGCATCATGATTACCGACATAATCGCGAAGATGGCCATCGCCATCAGCAATTCCACGAGCGTGTAAAAATATTTGTGTCTGTATTTTTTCATTGTTGCGGCCTGACTATCTCTATATAAAATGTTCGTTTCTGGCGTGCATTATAATCTACTGCAAGGGGCCAACTGATTTCTATATTCAGGGCTGCTCCAGTAATATAAGCGTCATCAATAACCGGGATCCAGGCGTTTGGAGGAATGACATCATTAGGTCTGTAATATGTTAATTGTGATTTCCAGACTAAAATCATCCCGGTAAAGTCGGTTGTCGGAAAAACCGCACCGGCCGGATTCATATAATTTCCCGGGCCGGAAGCGACAAAATACACATTCCCAAGAGTTGTACTTGTATTGAAAATAAATCCCTTATAGATTGTCCATCCAGTAACAATCGGCGACGGGGTATAAGCTGCCCCTAAATGATCTACTCCGAAACTGATTCCTTTCACAAAATCATTCGTCGCATCAATACATGTAGTAGACGTTGCAACAGGTTTAGTCACAGTATAAAATCCGGTGCCGGGGGCAAACAGTTGGTCGAAATTAGCTCTGCTGGACTCAGCATACCCCTTCAGATATGATGAAAACTGCTCAATCGCGTCCGCCGAATAATTTTCCGCGACCGCACTGCGGCAGGCATTCAAGCCAACCGGAAATAATCCGAGGATACTGGTCATGCCGAAAGCGATAATCGCCATCGCCAGCGCGATTTCTATCATATTGAAAAAGCGTATATTTTTATTGTTATTGACCATATAAATATGCAGCCCTTCCGGTAAAGGTATTAATCGTAATGCTCCAACGTTTTTGGGTTATCATCCCTGCATCCACGGTAGGGGTATAAGTTGAATCGCCGGGGTTAAATACCGCTGGAATCACCCTTATCGCCACCTTATTTGATGTCAAAATGGAGCCGTTGCTCTGGAAAATAATGGCAGATGAGTAATATGGGGTGGAACTCGGAATTTCTTTAATATTCAGGACACTGCTGATCGAATAGCCGGACGAGGAGTCGATATACGCACAAACGCCGTTTGCCAGTTTAGTCCATTCCTGACCATCAATCCAAGAGTCGAAATTATATGTCGAAGTAGTTGTATCGTAATTCACATAACACAACCGGCTGTAATTAAAAAGATATTTTGCCACATCGGTAGTGCCGGACGTAGTATTGGTGGTCATATCAGGCATCAGCAACGCCACATACCGGTTTTGGGTTACGGCATAGGATCTGACCGTGCTGACTTTGCTGCTGAGGGTTCTAACCGAACTGACCAAGTCTTGTTTGCCGAAAATCATGGGGAAACTTGCCAGAGCGGCTGCCAGCAGGATTCCCACGATTGCCAGCACCGCCAGGAGTTCCACGATGGTGAAATATTTGAAAATTGCTTTACGCGTTACCAACATTGATTCCTCTTAGATTTCAATTGCCTGGGCAGATTGCAGCGCCATGAATTTTCGCTGTTTTTACCTGTACCAATATAAATGAAAAACCCACCGGAATAAGTATAACCCCATGTAAAATGTTTTTCAACCCAAAAAAGAAAGATGGAAGGCAAGAAGTCAGTAGTCAGAATTCAGTAGTCAGAATAAGGCAAAAACAGTTGAAGAAGAAATCCGGAAGACAGAATTGAAAATTGAAAATTGAAAATTGAAAATTGAAAATTGAAAATTGAAAATTGAAAATTGGCAAGAATTCAGTAGTCAGAATTCAGTAGTCAGAATAAGGCAAACAGTTGAAGAAGAAATTGAAAATTGAAAGGCAAGAATTCAGTAGTCAGTAGTCAGTAGTCAGAATAAATCCGGAATTTTCATTCGGAATTCTGAATTCCTGCAAAACTTGAGTTTTGCAATTGGCTCATGAAGAAAATGAAGGAGATAACGAATATCCAATATCCCGTCCCGCAAGGCGGGATCCCGCGAATGCGGGAAATGTCCAACTGATGAAGGAAAGACAAAATCAATGAGTACAATTCCAACCTATTCTCGCACGGAGACACGAAGACACAGAGAAATACTTTTTTGTTGTTAAAAAGCAAATTCTTGTATTTTTGTCAGGCGCTTTGGCCTGACTTTGGACTGCGGCACTCCCGCGCCGCTTTGGATTACGCCGAAAACTGGACAAAAGCAGCATTTGCAGTCGATGACGCCAATGGAGTTTTATGGTCATGTCGCGGCAAAAAAAAAGCGGCGCAGGGTCGCCGCAGTCCAAAGATTGCTCCGCAATCATAAAAGTTGTATTGAGCTGCTAACCCATACCCGGATTTCTCTGTGTTCCCCGCGTCTGCGGGATGCCTCTGTGGTTAATTCAAAGAAGTCAGAAGTTCAGCGCTAATGCTGAAGCGCCGGAGCCGGGTTTGACGTCAGACCATGAAAATCCTTTCGGAAACTCAATGACGATGATACCGCCCGGCGGCAGGGAATCAACGGTTCCGGTCAGGTTATTGGCCAGATGCAGCAAGGTCGGGTTATGGCCGACCACCATCAATACCTTGCACGAATCGTCGGTATGTTGAATGCCGCGCAGCATATCATCCTCGTCCGCCGTATAAAACTCACGGTCGTAAACAATCGAATCTCCAGGGAAATCCAGTTTGTGCGCGATTTTTTTAGTAGTCTGCATGGCCCGCGCGGCCGGACTGGAAATGATCATGTCAGGAATAAGATCATTCTTTTTGAGGAGTTTACCCGCCTGGACGGCTTCTTCAACTCCGTCTTCGGTCAGGCTGCGTTTGAAATCGGCGGTGCCGTCGTGAACCGCGTGTGCATGACGCACGATAATCAGTTTTTTCATAAGTAATTACTCCTGAACTAAGGAACCGTCCCAAAATAACCTTGACATCTTCGCGATTCTCCCGAATGAAAATTTTAACGCAAAGGCGCAAAAGCGCAAAGAAGAGAATTTTTTAAAGTTTGGCTGCGCCAAATTTTAAAAAGGTTTTTTTCTTTTTTTCCCTTCGCGATTTTGCGTCTTTGCGTTAAAATTAAGGTTTAGGTCCCCAAAATCACTTCGGAATATTTCGCAAAACTTGTAAAGTTTATTTATGAACAACTCCTAAACTACATTATTAAGTTTTTTTAGCGGCAATAACATTTTCAATAATATCCGCGGCAATTATGTGTCTGCTGTAGAAATCATATTGTCCGGCGAACGCTATGCCTTTTTCACCGATTGCCGGTAAATCGGCGTTAAGCATGGTCAACAGTTCTTGATTGAGCGCCGGCTGTGAAAACGGTTCAGGGATTACCCGTCCGGCGCCGGATTTTTCAATGTATGGAGAATAGCCGCAAACCGCGGTGCACAATACCGGGAGTCCGGCGGTCATGGCTTCCAGCAGAACATTTCCGGCGGATTCGTTGACGGCCGGGTGTATCATCAGGTCGGCTCCCGCCAGCAGGGCCGGAATATCGTTGCGTCCGCCCAGAAAAACCACTTGAGAATCAAGCCCCAGATGCTTAGCCAATTTTATGAATTTTCGAGGGTTGTCTTTGCCGGCGATCCACAATCTGGTTTTTCCGCGTATTTTATCCGGCAGAGCGGCGAGAGCGCGTATTGAACGGTCAACCCCCTTGGTGACAAAGCCGGAGCCGATTTGAATCAAGACACGTTCATCCGAGGAAATTCCCTCTGTCTTTCTCAAATTCTCCCGGATCGCGGCTGATTCCGGCGAACGTTGCCGGTCTTCCGGAATTCCCGGCGGCAGCAGATGGAAACGCTGCTCCTGAGTTGAGTAGTATTTGATATAGCCGGTTTTCTGGGGTTCGGCGATATATAGAATTTCAGTATGGGCGGACGGGGAGAAAACAGCTTTTTCCATATAAGAGTAGGTTCGGTACCGCGGATTGAACGTCCGGTAGAAGAAGCGGTTTGCCGCTTTTTCCGCGAGACAGTTGTCGCCGGCGAAATAAACATCGAGTCCCGGCATCCGGTTAAAGCCGATTATCCCTGACGGACGGCTGGATTTCAGTTCATGCTGGACCTGCTTATAAAAAGCGATTGCCTTGCCGTGATTGGTCATTGCGCCGACTTTTATCAGGCGGACGTCAAGCCCTTCAGGGACAGCGCCGTCCCAGGAACGAGTATAGACAATCACTTCATGGCCGCGCCGAAGGCATTCAGCCGCAATGCGCAGGAAATCTCCCTGCAATCCGCCGAACGGCGAATATTTAAAAATACAAAAAGCCAATTTCATACTGACGCGCCTCAGGAAACATGATTTTAACTGTTTTACGGATAAACGGATTTCATAATGTACTCGGCTCGTTTTTCATGAGTATGTTCCGCGATACAACGTTTTCTGCCGACCATGCCGATTTGTCTGGCGGCAGCAACATCTCTGGTATATTTCTTTGTCAATTCTTTAAGTTCATCCGCATTGCGGAAGGTCAATAATTCTTTGCCCGGCTCAAACATCTCTTCCAATTCCTCCACCCACTCCGTGAGCAGACATGTCCCCGAGGCGGGCACCGTAAACACCTGTAAACTCATTATTGTCGGAGGATCATTCAGCGGCTCCCGTAAAATGTTTACAGAAAGCCCTGACGCATTGTAGATTTTAACTACATCTTCTCCGATGATGTCTTTTTTTACCCGGTTGCAGTTCCATAAATCAGCGTTATTGCATTCTTTTGAGCGGCTCCAGCACCTGCCCCAAAGGGAAAGTCCGAGATCCGCGATTTCGCCCAGCATCCTGACTCTTCGCGGGCTCGGCCGCCCGACGAACGAAACCGGAGAACCGTAATATTGCAGTTCACGGTCAGATAATTTAAGCGGAGAATAGTAGTTTACATCCACTCCGTGAGCCAAATACGCCGCTTTGATTTGATTATTATGCAGGTTGCGTAAAGAAACTTTAGAAACCGTAAAGAGCATATCTATATTTTTAGTCCATTCCAGCGAGTCGTAAGGCTTCCAGCCCGGGCCGTCCATGTCATAGACAACAATCCGCCCTTTGAAAAATTCCCGGACGGATTGGAGCTCGAACCTGAAATGTGCGATTACGAAGAAAATCATATCCGGTTTATGTTCGGTGACGATATTCTTCAGCCGCCGGAGAAATCGCTCTTTGCGGGCTTGAGGCGACTGGTTGAGGAAATTCCATGAATTCTCAAGCTTCTTGTAATCGTACAGTAACGGCTGATGACCAATATGCTCGAAACCGGCGGCAAACTGGCGCATATGAATCCCCATCCAGCCGTCTAAATATCCGATAAAAAGAATTTTCATTTGTTTCCCGCTCAGGTAGCAACCATGAATATTTCAAAAAATAGTCTTAACAACTCCTAAACCAGCTCTGCCCAATAGTCCAAAATGTCCTTTAAACTCTGCTGAAAAGAAACAGCCGGACTCCACCCCAAATCATCATGGATTTTTTTGTTCGATCCGATGATGACCCTGTTGTCAGACGGGCGGACAAACGCCGGATTCAGTTCTGTTTTTATTTCAATTCCCGCAATGGACGCCAGTTCATCAACCACTTCGCGCAAGGAATGCCCGTTGCCGGAACAGACATTATAAATCTGTCCGTTTTTCCCCTGCGTCAGCAACAGATAATAAGCCCGCACGACATCCCGCACATCCAAAAAATCCCGCACGATATGCAGATCGCCAGTCGAAAGCACGCCATTTTTCCGTCCGGACTTTTTGATCTCCGCAATCTGTTTCGCAAAAGAGGAAATAACAAAGATGTCTTTCTGACCGGGCCCGATATGATTGAAAGAACGGGTTATGACCACATCAACGCCGTACGAGTCGGCATACACTCTGGATAAAAGTTCCTGGGAAACCCGCGCCACCGCATAAGGGCTTACCGGATCCAGCGGAGACTCTTCGACCAGCGGAAGATGATCCTGGTTGATGTTGCCGTAGGCTTCGGAAGAACCCACGGAAAGTATCCTGGGTTTGAGCCCCTGCCGGCGGATCGTTTCAACCAGATTCAGAAAAACATTCATATTGTTCTGGAAGCTTAACACCGGCTCCTGCCAACTGAAGGCCACACTGCT
>TBL_comb47_HYPODRAFT_10007107_pt1 | contig 11883 bp, 9 predicted proteins | sample TroBogypolimnion_40_FD_10682 | JGI IMG/M metagenome (IMG submission 10682) | reverse complement strand
GATGGTTCCGTCCGCGTCATGGATCACGACTCCGAATGGCATCGTATGGAATAGGGATGTGACCCCTTCCCAGCCCTCGGATGACGGCTGTCTTTCAGCGATCAGGCGGTCCGAATCATTCCCGGTGGGCATACCTCATCCTCAAGGTACGGTGAGGGCCAATGTTAAACCCTCTATCGGTTTGTGGGGGGCAGCAGTAAACCTGGAAGAACCCTCAGCGACTCATTGCCAGCCATATTCGCGACATGGGACCTTGGCCTTCTCCGATGCCTCGGCCCATCTGGGCGCCCGCCTGGCTTCATCCCTCCGGGTGAGGACCGGCGGTGACTATTCAGCGCCAACCGGGATGGCCCGTTTCCCGTGGATTCCTGCGTTGCCGTCTCCCTGAGAGCGGCCCAGGCTCGGCATCCGTTGGAGGTTTGGGAACTGCCCCTGCGAGGCACCACCAGTCCGGCCGCTAGGAATTCGTGGGCAATAGAGGGTGGTTGCAGTTTATACAGTAATAAGCACCTTGGTTGTCAGGTGCTTATTACTGTTTTTGGCGGAGAGAGAGGGATTCGAACCCCCGAACAGGTTTCCCCGTCTCCGCATTTCGAGTGCGGTGCCATCAACCACTCGGCCATCTCTCCGGGACGCCCATTCTAGCAAAGCTCCCGCTAGAATCCAGCCGGGGAGTTCGCATGGGCCAGGTCCAAGGCATTCTCATGGGTTTCGCGGTGCTGGCGGCGGGCCAGGCGCAGGAGCCTGGGTCCGTCCTGACGGACGCCATGGCGGACCGCTTCGCAGGCCTGGCGCTCTCCTGCGTGCACCGGGAGTACCCCAACAAGCTTGACCATGTGATGAACGGGGCCGGGGAGGTGAGGGCTCCGAGGGACCTGCACCCCGCCTTCTACGGCTGCTTCGACTGGCATTCCTCGGTGCACGGGCACTGGATGCTCGTGCGGCTGCTGCGGGACCATCCCGGCATGGCCAGGGCGGCCGAGGTCCGGGCGGTGCTGGATGAGGACCTCTCGCCGGGCTGCATCGCCGCCGAGGTGGCCTATCTGGCCCAGGGCAACCGCAGGAGTTTCGAGCGGACCTATGGCTGGGCCTGGCTGCTCAAGCTTTCCGCGGAGCTGAGGGCCTGGAAGGATCCGGCCGCCGCCCGCTGGGCCGATGCGCTCCAGCCCCTGAACGACGCACTGGTGGACCAGTTCAAGGCCTTCCTGCCCAAGCAGACCTACCCCATCCGCACCGGCGTGCACCCGAATACGGCGTTCAGCCTGGAACTGGCCCTGGATTATGCCCGGACGGTGCAGGACGTCCGCTTCGAGGCGATGATCCTGGACCGGGCCCGGGACTGGTTCGGCCGGGACCGCCGGGGACCCCTGGCCTGGGAGCCCGGCGGCGAGGACTTCCTGTCCCCCTGCCTGGAGGAGGCGGCCCTGATGTCGCGGGTCCTGCCCCGCCCGGCCTTCCGGCACTGGCTGGATGCGTTCCTGCCGGGCCTGCCCGGGGGGCTGAAGCCGGCCACGGTCTCCGACCGCACGGACCCGAAGATCGTCCACCTCGATGGGCTCAACCTGAGCCGGGCCCGGGCCCTCCATCGCCTGGCCGTGGCGCTGGGTCCGGCGGACCCCCGCTCGGCAGCCCTGGACCGGCTGGCGGATCGCCACGCCCAGGCCACGCTGCCCCACCTCGCCTCCGGGAACTATGAAGGCGAGCACTGGCTGGCCACCTTCGCCGTGCGGATGCTGGCGGACCGCTAGGGCTAGGTTCCCGCCAAGGTCGTTCCATCCGGCCCCGACAGGGTGAGCAGGTGGGGGAAGTGGGCTCGGTCCTCGGTCAGGAGGTGGCCCTGCACCAGGTCCAGGGCCAGGAAGCTCACCAGCCGGCCGAAATCCAGAGCCCCTGCCTGGACCTCGGACTGGAGCTGCCGGGCCCGGGCCAGCAGATCGGCATGGACCCTGGCATGGGCTCCCAGGTCCGGATAGCGGGCCTCCCGGAGGAGGGCCTCCTCGTCGTGGAAATGCTGTGCGGTGTGGGCCAGCAGGGTCTCCAGGCGCAGGGACACCTCGGCCAGGGGGCGATTCTCGGTGACCACGGAGAGCAGGCCGCTGGCCAGCTGGAACAGCCGCCGGTGCTGTGCATCGATGAGGACATGGCCGCTGGCGTAGGCGTCCTCCCAGATCACTTCCAGCAGGGAGCGTTCCGCCGGGGGCTCCAGGCCCGGGAGATCCGGGGCGGGGGCGGCCACCACCCGGTTCCGGCCCTCCTCCTTGGCGCGGTAGAGGGCCTGGTCGGTGCGTTCGATCCAGGCTTCAAGGCTCTCCCCGGAGGCGTACTCGGACACGCCCAGGCTCATGGTCACCCGGCCCACCGCTGGGAAGTCGATGGCCTCCATGGCGGCCCGGAGTTTCTCCGCCAGACCCAGGGCGCCCTCCAGGCGGGTGGCGGGGGCCATCACCAGGAACTCTTCGCCCCCCCATCGGATCAGCGCGTCCGAGACACGCAGCTGCCTGCGGACGGCCTGGGCCGTGCCCGCCAGGACCACGTCCCCGGCCCCATGCCCGAAGGTGTCGTTGACGCGCTTGAAATGGTCCAGGTCGAACATGAGGAGGCAGAGGGGGTCCCGCCGCCGCTGGGCCAGGGCCAGCTCAGGAAGCACCGCCTCCTCGAAGCGCCGCCGGTTCCAGGCCCCGGTCAACCGGTCCGTGGAGGCGGCCTGCTCCAGCTGGTCCAGGGCCCGCTGGAGGCCCTGGTTGGCCGCCTCCACCGTCCGGTGGGCCTCCTGGAGATCCCGGAACTGCTCCGACAGCTCGGTGGTTCCGAGTCCAGGGTTCCTGCGGCGGGCTGAGACCAGGGTGGTCAGGGCCCAGCCCAGGGAGAGGGTGAGGAGCAGCAACCCGCCCTCGAGGGCGGACAGGCTGGCGGTCCGGCTCATCCATCCCCGGAGCAGCGCCTGCAGGGACGCGGAGCAGACCAGGAGGGCCAGGGGTCGCCGCCAGCAGGGGCCGGCTGCTGGCCCGGCCCTTCTCCCTCGCCCGTTGCGTCGCCAGCAGGCTCAGGAGGGCCAGCAGGGAGGCCAGGGCCAGGCCGAAGCCCGCCAGCCAGGACTGGAGGGGGTTGGACAGGGCCGGGGCTGGAGGAAGCGGAGACATGGGCGTAATCCCGAATCCCCCCTCATCGGCGCCGCTTGAAGAAAGCTTGGATCTGGGTCCGGCAGTCCGGTTCCAGCAGGCCCCCCTGGAACTCGAAGCGGTGATTGAGGGCCGCGCCTTCCAGCGTGTCCAGCCAGCGGCTGACCCCCACCTTGGGATCCGTGGCGCCGAACACCACGCGGCCGACCCGGGCATGGATGAGGGCCCCGAAGCACATGAGGCAGGGCTCGAGGGTCACGTAGAGCGTGGCCCCCGTGAGCCGGTAGTTCTTGGTCCAGGCCCCGGCGCTCCGCAGGGCCAGGATCTCGGCGTGGGCGGTGGGGTCGTTGAGCTTCACCGGCTGGTTGTGGCCCCGGCCCAGGAGGGCCCCTTCGGACACCAGCACGGCGCCCACGGGCACCTCGTCCAGACGGTCCGCCTGCTCGGCCTCCTGGAGGGCGAGCTGCATGAAGTAGATGTCGTCGCCGCTCCACATGCCAACCAGTGTGGCTTAAACACGGCGCTGTACATCAGGAACAAAGGAGCAGTATGCCCGATTTCGCCTTGAACAAAAAGGCTGATCCTCGTTTTCCCGAGTCGCTAAACTCACTTTGGTCCTGAAGGGCCGAGTCATTCTCACGACCCCGCGACAGCTTGGCTCTCGCGGGGTTTTTGCAGGGGTTCAACCATGATCCGGGGGGACCGCCTGTTCGCTGCGCTCACGAAGTCCCCCCCGGGGCCCCCCACCTCGCCGGCAGGCAAAGCCTGACGCCTCGGTCAAACCAAGAAGGAGGCACATGCGCGCGCACCTGATCCTGAAGGATGGGACCATCTTCCGGGGACGGGCGCCGTTGGGGTTCGGTGGGGGCGGCGAGGCGGTGTTCACCACGGCCATGGCCGGCTACCAGGAGATCCTCACGGACCCGAGCTTCGCGGGGCAGATGGTCTGCATGACCTTCCCCGAGCAGGGCATCTACGGCATCCACGCCGACCTCAACGAAGGCGCAAGGCCCTGGGCCACGGGCCTGCTCTGCCGGCGGCTCACCTTCGCGCCGGACCACCACCGCAGCGAGGGGGACCTGCCCAGCTGGCTCAAGCGCCACCACATCCCCGTGATGACGGACCTCGACACCCGCGCCCTGACCCAGCACATCCGTGACCAGGGCGCCCAGCCCTCGCTGATCTGGACCGAGCTGGACGGCAGCCTCGAGGCGGGCGTGGTCAAGGCGAAGGCCCTGCCGGACATGGCGGGCCAGGCCCTCTGCGGCGAGGTGAGCTGCAAGGAGCGCTACGAGTTGAATCCCGGCGGCGCCTTCCGGGTGGCCGTGCTGGACGGCGGCATCAAGCTGAGCATCCTGGACCAGCTGGTGCGCGCGGGGCTGCACCTGGAAGTCTTCCCCTGGGACACGCCGGCCACGGAACTGGCAGAGAGGCGCTTCCACGGCCTCTTCCTGGCCAATGGGCCCGGTGATCCGGCGGCGCTGCCCGGCATGCGGAAGGAAGTGGAGGCCTGCATCGGGAAGCTGCCCATCTTCGGCATCTGCCTGGGCCACCAGCTGCTGGGCCAGGCCTTCGGGGGCCGCACCTTCAAGCTCAAGTTCGGCCACCGGGGGGCCAACCAGCCCGTGCACGACCTGATGACCGGCCGCATCGAGATCACGGCCCAGAACCACGGCTTCGCCGTGGACGAGGCGAGCCTGCCACCCGAGATCGAAGTCACCCACAAACACCTGAGTGACGGAACCGTGGAAGGCCTGAGGCACACCAAGTTGCCGATCTTCTCGCTGCAGCACCATCCCGAGGCGAGTCCGGGCCCCCACGACGCGCATCCGGCCTTCCATCGCTTCGTGGCGCTGCTCCAGGAGTTCCACCATGCCTAAGCGGACCGATCTGAAGAGCGTGCTGGTGCTGGGCTCGGGACCCATCCAGATCGGGCAGGCCTGCGAGTTCGACTACTCGGGCACCCAGGCCCTGAAGGCCCTGCGGGAGGAGGGCATCCGGACGATCCTTCTCAACTCGAATCCGGCCTCGATCATGACGGACCCCGGCCGCTCCGACGCCACCTACATCGAACCCCTCACCTTGGCGGTGCTGGAGAAGGTCCTCGAGGCGGAGAGGCCCGACGCCATCCTGCCCACGGTGGGCGGCCAGACGGCCCTGAACCTGGCCATGGAGGCCCACGAAAGCGGGCTGCTGGAGCGCACAGGCGTCATGCTCATCGGCGCCCAGCCCGAAGCCATCAAGCGCGGCGAGGACCGCCAGCTCTTCAAGGCGCTCATGGACGACCTGGGGCTGGAGACCTGCCGCGGCGGCTTCGCCCACAACATGGGCGAGGCCAGGGACCTGCTCAAGCTCACGGGCTTCCCCTCCATCATCCGGCCCAGCTTCACCCTGGGCGGCAGCGGCGGCGGCATCGCCTACAACGTGGACGAGTTCGAGACCATCGTGGCCAGGGGCCTGGACCTGAGCCCCACCAAGCAGGTGCTCATCGAGGAGAGCATCCTGGGCTGGAAGGAGTTCGAGCTGGAGGTGGTGCGGGACCTGGACGACAACGTCGAGGTGATCTGCTCCATCGAGAACCTCGATCCCATGGGCATCCACACCGGGGACAGCATCACCGTGGCGCCCGCGCTCACACTCACGGATCCCGAGTACCAGCGCATGCGCGACGCGGCCCTGGCCGTCATTCGGGCGGTGGGCGTGGAGACCGGTGGCTCCAACATCCAGTTCGCCCTGGAGCCCGAGACCAGCCGCATCATCGTCATCGAGATGAACCCCCGGGTGAGCCGCAGCTCCGCCCTGGCCTCCAAGGCCACGGGCTTCCCCATCGCCTGGGTGGCCACCAAGCTGGCGCTCGGGTACCGCCTCTGGGAGCTGCCCAACGCCATCACGCGCATGACCAAGGCCGCCTTCGAGCCGGTGCTGGACTACGTCGTGGTGAAGATGCCCCGCTTCACCTTCGAGAAATTCCCGCAGGCCGACAAGGTGCTGGGCACCCAGATGAAGAGTGTGGGCGAGGTCATGGCCCTGGGCCGCAGCTTCCAGGAGGCCCTGCAGAAGGCCGTCCGGTCCCTGGAGGAGGGCCACCGCGGGATCTCGGGCGCCCTGGAGGGCAAGCGCTGGACCTGGGCCGCCTCAAGGAGCACCTGCTCATCCCCGGGCCCCAGCGCATCTTCTGGATCTACCACGCGCTCAAGGCCGGCCACAGCGTCGAGGAGCTGCACCGCCTCACGAAGATCACCCCCTGGTTCCTGCGCGAGATCGAGGAGATCGTGGTGCTGGAGGGGCGCCTGCGCAGCTTCCCCGTGGACAGCCTGCCGGAGGAGCTGCTGGAGAAGGCCAAGCGCGCCGGCTTCGCGGACAACCAGATTGCCGTGTTCTGCTCGGGCACCGAGGCTGAGGTGGCCGAGCGGCGGGAGAAGCTGGGCCTGCGCCCCGCCTACAAGCGGGTGGACACCTGCGCGGGCGAGTTCCAGGCCGAGACGCCCTACCTCTACGGAACTTGGGAGGACTGCAGCGAGGCCGAGCCCACGGACCGGCCCAAGGCCATCGTGCTGGGCAGCGGCCCCAACCGCATCGGCCAGGGGGTGGAGTTCGACTGCTGCTGCGTGCAGGCGGTGGAGGCCATCCGCGCCAGCGGCGTGGAGGCCATCCTCATCAACTGCAACCCCGAGACCGTGAGCACCGACTTCGACACCAGCGACCGGCTCTACTTCGAGCCCCTGACCTACGAGCACGTGAAGGCGGTGGTGGACCGGGAGGGTGCGGGCGGCAAGCTCCTGGGCGTCTTCGCCCAGTTCGGCGGCCAGACGCCGCTGAAGCTGGCCGGGCCCCTGCATGCGGCCGGTGTGAAGCTCCTGGGCACGCCGCTCAGCGCGATCATGGATGCGGAGGACCGCGAGCGCTTCGGCCAGGCCCTCAGGCGGCTGGACATCCCCGCCCCGGCCTGGGGCATGGCCACCAGCTTCGAGCAGGCCAAGGAGGTGGCCCACCGCCTCGCCTATCCCGTGATGGTGCGGCCCAGCTTCGTGCTGGGGGGCCGGGCCATGGCGGTGGTCTTCGACGACGCGGGCCTGGAGAAGTACATGCGCGAGGCCGTGGCCGTGAGCAACGACCAGCCCATCCTGCTGGACCGCTTCCTGGACGGTGCCCAGGAGCTGGACATCGACGTGGTTTGCGACGGCGAGGACGTGGCCATCGCGGGCCTCCTTGCCCACATCGAGGAGGCCGGCATCCACAGCGGCGACAGCTATGCCGTGATCCCCGCCCTGGGGGTGCCCGAGGACATCCTCGAAACGGTCAAGGACCATGCCCGGAGGCTGGCGCTGGATCTCGGGGTACGCGGCCTCATGAACCTGCAGTTCGCCGTGAAGAACGGGATCACCTACTGCCTGGAGGCCAACCCGAGGGCCAGCCGCACCGTGCCCTTCGTGAGCAAGGCCACGGGCGTGGACTGGGCGGGGGTCGCCGCCCGCGTCGGCCTGGGCCAGAGCCTGCGCCAGCAGGGCATCACGGACGGCGTGCCCGGGCGGTCTCGGTCAAGGGCGTGGTCTTCCCCTTCGCCAAGTTCCCGGGCGTGGACCCGGTGCTGGGTCCCGAGATGAAGAGCACGGGCGAGGTCATGGGCATCGGCGACAGCTTTGGCGAGGCCTACGCCAAGGCCCTCCTGGCCGCGGGCATCCCGCTGCCCCTGTCGGGCACCGTGTTCCTCACGGTGAATGATGCGGACAAGGCCCGGCTGCCGGAGCTGGCCCACAAGCTGGTGTCGCTGGGCTTCGGCCTCTGCGCGACCGAGGGGACGGCCCGGACCCTGGATTCCGTGGGCCTCAAGGTGCGCCGCATCTTCAAGGTGAACGAGGGCCGACCCAACGCCGTGGACCTCTTGAAAAATGGCGAGGTGCAGTGGGTCATCAACACGCCCCTGGGCCGGGACGCCTTCTTCGACGAGGGCTCCATCCGGAAGGAGGCCCTGCGCCTGAAGATCCCCTGCCTCACCAACCTCAGCGCGGCCCTGGCGGCCTGCGAGGCCGTTGAGACCCTGAGGGGCGAGATGAAGGTCCGTGCGATCCAGTCCCTATGAGGATATGGCTGGTATAAAAAAGATCCGTTCATCAGATCTATCGGGATCGTCGTAAAGTAGCATTAGGGACTCTTTACGCCCCTCGAAGGGAAGCCATGGCTGCTTCCGGAAACCAGGCACCGCGTCTGAATGCGGACCCGCTCCGCTCGCCCTGGCCATGGATTGGGCTGGTCATCGCCCTGCTGTTCACGCTCGGCGCCTGGCGCCTCATCCACCGGGTAGAGGCGTCGAGGCTGGAATCCCTCAAGATGGTCCAGGCCAGTTCGATCGTGCAGCGGGTGGACTGGCGCATGAAGGCCCTCGAGCAGGTGCTTCGAAGTGCGGCCGCCTACCTGGGACGCGGTCCCCTGCCCAGCCGCGACGAGTGGCGGGCCTTTGTGGAGGACCTGGACCTCAGGGCCACCTATCCGGGCATCCAGGGTCTGGGGTTCGTGGCCTGGGTCCCCCGGGAGGAACTGGCCGCCCATGTCCAGCGCGTCCGGAAGGAGGGATTCCCGGACTACGAGGTGGTTCCAGGTGGCGCCCTNGCGCCCATGCCGGAGGGCTTCGGTCCCATCCTCTACATTGAACCCCTGGACCCCCGGAACCGGCATGCCCTCGGGAAGGACATCCTGGCCGAGGCCGCCCGGCGGCAGGCCCTGCTGCAGGCCCGGGACACGGGAGTGGTGGTCCTCACGGGCAAAGTGACCCTGTACCAGGAGAACGGAGCCGATGTTCAACCGGGTGCCGTGCTCTTCGCCCCGGTCTACCGCCAGGATCAGCCCCTGGACACGGTGGACCAGCGCCGCCGGGCCCTCCGGGGCTGGGCCAGCTGCCCCCTCCGCATGATGGATTTCATGGGGGCCGTGCTTTCGCAGGAGCGAGGCCTGGCGGACGTGGAGTTCTTCGACGGCCCAACCCCTTCACCGGAGACCCGGCTCTTCGATTCGGAACCCTCGCATTCCGCCCTCCGCGCGGACTCCCATCTCGAGCGCCGCCTGGAGGTGGGCGGGCGGGTCTGGACCGCCATGGTCGAACCCAGCCAGGCCTTCTATGACGAGAAGGGCCGGAAGAGCCACTGGGAGGTGCTGAGCGGCGGCCTCATCGCCAGCCTGCTGCTCTTCGCCGTCCTGGCCGTCAGCGTGGGCGCCGAAGGCCGCGCGCGCCGGCTGGCGGACCAGCGGGGCGAGGAGATCCTGGCCACGGAGGCGCAGTTCCGGGCCCTGTTCGAGTGCGCCACCCTGGGCATGGCCATCGTGGACACCGCCAGCGGCCGGTATCTCTCGGTGAACCCCCGGCTCGGAATGATCCTGGGCTATTCCTCGGAGGAACTGCTGGAGCGCACCTTTTCCGACGTGACCCATCCGGACTACCTGAAGGCCGACCAGGAGGCGGCGCGGGACCTGGCTGCCGGCAAGATCCTCGAGATCCAGCGGGAGAAATGCTACGTCCACCGGGACGGCCATGTCATCTGGGGCAGGCTGGACCTGGTGCGGCTGCCCACCCCGCCCGGCGAGCGGCCCCGGCACCTGGCCCTGGTGGAGGACATCTCAGAACTGCATCGGGTGGCCGAGGTCATTCGGTCCAATGAGGAGCGGTTCCGTCAGCTGTTCGAGCTGTCCCCGGATCCGACCACCCTGCTGCGCCTGTCCGATGGCGCGCTGGTCATGGCGAACCAGGCCTGGTACGAGATCACGGGCCTGAAGGAGGAGGAGGCCCTGGGCCATTCGCCCACGGAGCTGGGTTCCTGGTCCCGCCCGGAGGAGCGTCTCGCCCTCATGGAGGAGCTGCGGCGCTACGGGGCGATCGCCACGCGGGAGACCACCCTGCTGCGCCGGGACGGTCCCGAGCGCCATGTCCTGATCACGGCCCGGCTCCTGCGTTTCGGGGAGGAGGAACTGGCCCTGGTCATGGGGAAGGACGTGACCGAGCGCCACCAGGTCGAGGAGGCCCTGAGGGCCAGCGAAGCCCGGTTCCGCAGTGTGATCGAGAATGCGGGGGATGCCATCCTTGTGAACGATGAGGAGGGCCACATCCTCCTGTGCAACCGGGCGGCCAGCACCAGCACGGGCTACACCATGGAGGAACTGCTCCGCATGCGCGTCAGTGACTTCGATTCCGGCTACCGCGAGGCCGGCAACTCCCTGGCGCGGCAGGCCCTGAAACCCGGAGAGCAGCTCAGCATTGCGGCCCGACATCGGCGCAAGGACGGCACCCTGTTTCCCGTGGAGGTCCGCATCAGCCTCCTCCGGGAGGAAGAACCCCGGCAGATCCTGGCCGTGGTCCGGGATCTCAGCGAGCGGGAGCAGGTGCAGGAGAACGAGCTCCGCGCCCGCAAGGCGGAAAGCCTGGTTCTGATGGCGGGCGGCATCGCCCACGACTTCAACAACCTGTTCCAGGCGATCCAGGGGAACCTGGAGATCATCTGGATGCGGGCGAAGGGGGTGCCGCCCATCGCCGAGCCCCTGAGCCGGGCCCAGGGTGCCCTCAACCGGGCCGTGAGCCTCTCCTGGAAGATGCTGGACTTTTCGGGCCATGGCTTCGTGCAGTTGGAGTCCCTGGACCTGGAGAACTGGCTCCCGGCCTACTTGGCCACCCTGCAGCTGGACCTTCCCCCCACCTTCCACCTGGACCTGGCCTGCGGGCCCGTGCCCAGGGTCCTGGCCGACCGGTCCAAGCTGGAGCAGATGCTGAAGGCCATCGTGGACAACTCCCGGGAGGCCGCCGGTCCCCGCGGCAGCTTGCGGTTGCGGCTGCACGTGGATTTCGGGGAGGACCAGGCGCGACCCGGAGAGGCCGGCATCTGGCCCCTGAGGCGACCAGGACTGCCCGCCACGGTCTGCCTGGAGATCGGCGATGACGGACCCGGTGTCCCGGAGGAGAAGCTGCACCTGATTTGCGATCCCTTCTACACCACCAAGGAACCGGGCCGGGGTCTCGGGCTGTCCGTGGTGCTGGGGCTCCTGAGAGCCCACCGGGCGGGCCTCCACATCCTCAACGGGGCAGGGAAGGGCCTGATCCTGCGGATCCACTTCCCGCCAGACCGGGCCTGAGCCGCGCGTCACGGGGATACAATTCCCGGCATCCGAAGCGCTGGAGGTTCCATGGCCGATGCCGTTCAGCAGAAGATCGAGGCCTTCCTGGCTTCGGGCCCCTTTGCCGTAGTGGGCGCCAGCGTGGACCGCGCGAAGTACGGCAACAAGGTGCTGCGCTGTTTCCAGCAGCACGGGAAGGAAGTCTATCCCATCAACCCGCGGGCCTCGGAGGTGGAGGGACAGAGGGCCTATCCCTCGCTGGGGGCGCTGCCGGTGAGGGCGAAGGCCGTCTCCGTGATCACGCCCCCGGCCATCACGGAAGGCGTGGTGCGCGAGGCCGCAGCGGCCGGAGTGACGCACATCTGGATGCAGCCCGGCGCCGAGAGCGAGGCCGCCATCCGCGCGGCGGAGTCCCTCGGAATGTCCGTCATCGCGGGGGGGCCGTGCATTCTCGTGGTGATGGGTTACCGCGACTAAGAGGTCGTAACAAAACCCCACGGCGCCGCGCGAGGAGCGCCGGGCGAGCGAGGCGAGAAACGCGAGTCAAAGCGTAGCAGGAACTACGCGTGACGAGCGTGACGCTGCACCGCGACGCCCGCCGCCCCCCGCCCGTAGGGATGAAGCCCGCCGGGCGCCCCGCGGCGTCAGAGCCCTTGAACAACGAACCACG
>TBL_comb47_HYPODRAFT_10007104_pt1 | contig 11885 bp, 7 predicted proteins | sample TroBogypolimnion_40_FD_10682 | JGI IMG/M metagenome (IMG submission 10682) | reverse complement strand
TCATTTGGCAGTTCATCAAAGATAAGTTGATATTGCCATACCTCGATGTGAATTTGGAATATTACGATCTCAGTATTGAAAATCGCGATGCCACCGATGATCAAGTCACAATTGATTCTGCCCACGCCATCTTGAAGCACGGCGTTGGCGTCAAATGCGCAACCATCACTCCAGATGAGGCCCGCGTTGAAGAATTCGGTTTGAAGAAGATGTGGAAGTCGCCTAACGGCACCGTCCGCAACATCCTCGGCGGAGTTATCTTCCGCGAACCGATCATCATCTCGAATGTTCCTCGCTTAGTTCCTCACTGGACCTTGCCGATCGTTATCGGTCGTCATGCATTCGGTGATCAGTACCGTGCCACAGATTTCCGCGTCCCAGGTAAGGGCAAACTGACAATCACCTTCGTACCTGAAGATGGCGGCGAGAAGATCGAGCATGAAGTCTTTAACTTCCCTGGTTCAGGCGTCAGCATGGCGATGTACAACTTGGATGATTCGATCCGCGACTTTGCTCGTGCATCCCTTAACTACGGAATCCTCCGCAAGTTCCCGGTTTATCTATCAACGAAGAACACCATTTTGAAGGCCTACGACGGTCGCTTTAAAGATATCTTCGAAGAGATCTATCTCGCCGAATTCAAAACCCAATTCGATGCACTCGGTATTTGGTACGAGCACCGCTTAATCGATGACATGGTTGCCATGTCTCTTCGCATGCCCGGTGGTTATGTCTGGGCTTGTAAGAATTACGATGGCGATGTTCAGTCAGATACCGTCGCACAAGGTTATGGCTCCCTCGGATTGATGACGTCGGTCCTGATGACTCCAGATGGAAAGACCGTTGAGTCTGAAGCAGCCCATGGAACTGTGACTCGCCACTATCGCGAACACCAGAAGGGCAAGCAGACTTCAACTAACCCAATCGCATCTATCTTCGCTTGGACCCAAGGCCTTTCACACCGTGCGAAGTTGGATAACAATCCAGAGCTTGCAGCGTTCGCAAAGAACCTTGAGGCAGTCTGCATCGAAACCGTTGAATCTGGAAAGATGACTAAAGATCTTGCTCTCCTGATCTCAAAGGATGCACCTTGGCTTAACACCCAGGACTTCTTGGCAGCTATCGATGAGAACCTGCAAAAGAAGCTCGCTTAGTAATTAGGCTGTAAGAAGTTATTTCGTTTCGAATTCACCTGGCTATTAAATCGATAGCCAGGTGAAATTTTGTTCCTACGCGGTGGCATTAAGCTTTAAGGTGCACGAGTGATTGCAACGAACATCATCACTCCCAGGATTGATTCACTAACCATTGCGGAGCGTCCTCCTTAATAAAGACTGGAATTCGGTCTAGTGGTGTTTCTATCTCTATCCATTGTGCTCCGATATATTTTGATTTATTCCAAAAATCTAGCCAAATCCCTTCGGGTAGATAAACCTTCAAACATTTAGTTCCGGAATCTGAAACAGGTGCCACGAGCAAAAAACGTCCCAACATATATTGGGTTGGTGCCTTCCAAATTTCTTGATCTGCCGGAAAATCAAAGAAGAGCCCCGCCATGAGTGGTCGGCCAGATGCAATTGCCTCTCGACCTTCGATTTCCAAATAAGGAATGAGTAGGGTGCGAATACCCAAGAACTTTCGGAATATTGAAACTACACGTGTGTCCCCGGTCTGCTTCTCTATATTCCATGGGCTTCGGTCATTTGAAAGTTCCTTATGATGATTGAATTCAGAGTGAAATTGCATGATTGGGCAGAAGGTAGCCATGGCAGCACCGCGAAGATAGAGCTCGCTTGTTGGGATTTCACCGCTAAAGCCTCCAATGTCCCAGCCCCAAAAGAAGATGCCACTCGTTGAAGCAGAGATTCCAGCATTTATAGAGGCTTTGAAAGCCTCCCAAGTGGAATCCTCATCTCCCGCCCAGAAAGTCGGAAATGAACTGCTACCTGCAAATCCTGCGCGCGAAAAAGTGATCCCCTCTTTCTTCGAAGACTCGAGTAGGTCACTAAAAGTTTGCACGTATCCAAGGGCAAAGAGATTATTCTTCTCAAGGCCACTTCGACCATCTAAGTAAATAAGGTCGCTTCCCCAGGCATGCTCCCCACCATCTGTTTTGAATCCGTCCACTCCCATCTCAGTCACGAGATATTCGTGGAGGCTTGCCCACCATCGACGGACTTGTGGAGCGGTGAGGTCTGGCATAAGGGCATTTTGAAACCACGGCGCTCGGACTCTATAAGGACTCCCCAATCCATCCGTGATCACCAAGTTATTTTGAAGGGCATAATTCCAGATGGAATTGACCTGCGATCCTTTCGTCCCTTCCTCTTTGATCACCGGTATTTGCCAAAGGATTAATTTCATATCTTTTTGATGTAAGTCGTCGATCATTTTCTGCGGATCGGGCCATGCGCCATCGCAAGGATATGTGATGGCCGCTGCAACAAGTCCTTTGGAGCCATCAGTTGGAGTGAACTGCGCGTCTCTAAAAACCGTGAAGGAGGTCTCGTCCGACCAAGCTTCGATTACTACAACTCCAAGTTCAATACCAAGTCTTTCACTGGTTTCGATTTCCAGTTCTACTCTCTCTTGAGTATTCCATTCATTGCTGCTTCCCCAAAGCTTGTAAATCCAAGGAGGGGGAGCCTTTGGTAATTCAAATTCTGATATGTAGGACTTGAGTATCGAAGTTGGAGAGCCGCTGTAGGTTCGAATTTCTATGCTCGATTGAAAGGGAGAAGTATCAACTTCAATGAGCAATCGATCGGATTGGGATGCTCCGATGTCGAATCGACTTGGAGTTGCAGTATTCAAATAAAATCCATAGTCGCTGCCGATAACGAGTCCGAATGGGGCGGGTAGATACGTACGTTGACCATGTCCTTTGTATTCTTCATAGACAACTGCGTCAATGAAGTTACCCCGTTGATCGACCGCATTAAATCGCTCACCAAAGCCAACCACGTGATCCCCTGGTGCCAAAGGGAGCGCAAAGCGAATTTGAAAGACCTGCCCTTGAGAGTTTGCAAGCACTTGCCTCTCGGATACCGCTACTCCAACAGGAAGATCACCCACAACCTTGAGGAAATGATCGTCGTCTGGAAGCCACGTTAAGGCGCTCAGCTCAAATCTGCGAGTAAATTCAAAGGCATCATTTTCCAACCAATATGACAACTCCTCGAATTCTTCTAAACCAGATAACTCAATTTCCCACTCCAGATCACCAGAGAATTCCTCTGGATTGTTTGCGAGTGTTGTGAGGTGAGTTGTTACATCGATTTTCTTAGCGGTCACTCCGTACGGACCGTGAGTGTCGGGATGAGCCGGACCTAGTAAGCGAAGTTCAAGTCTTTCGAGTTTTACCCCACGCCGAATATATAAGTGAACGCTCGTAGTCAGCGCATCCGTTCGTGCTCGGACTTTCCAGGACTGGCCCGAAATGGGCAAGGTAGGAATTCGTTGGTCCGGCTCGTATCGGTATGGATGACCTAAACCCAAAGGTGTATGGATCAGCATGTGATTCCGCTTCTTGGTGAGATTTTAGTTAACTAAGTGTTTACAGCGAAAGGAATATTTGCGATAGTCCAAGCAGAGTGAATATCAATTTTGATTTGCATGCGTTTACCATCGATATCCATCTTCTTTTGAACGAACTCGGCACCGGTGACTCCATGTGCGATAGAAACTTGGTTATCGAATGTCGCAGCCTCTATAGAGATCGTGAGTTCAGCAGTCGAAGTGATGCTCTTCTTTGGGGTATCCCAAATACAGTCATCCTGATCAAGAAGATTTATTATATGAAAAGTTAATCCAGTTTTACCCTTGAATACTCTGATCCAAAGGCTCTTCGGTAGGGCCTCGTGACTAAAAGGCACAAGAGAATCGAATTTGACTTCATTATTAACACCGAAAGCCTCAATGAGTGTGACATCTTCGCGGGTGGTGTCGTAAAGCAAATCACCAGAAGCGACTATTAAGTCATAATAATTGCGTATTGTTTTCAACGTTGACTCTGGAGCAACATAGTTGTTTACGTAATACGCGTGGTGAAGAATTCTTCCATCTCCACCTGTAATTAAATGCGAAGCACCGCCAGAAGAAATGCTTGCAAATGTCAACTCGAATGATGCAACCGCTTCCGCCTCATCTACACCCTTGCCAATGTTCCCAAAGGGATGAAGGTAGGCAGAAAGGATTACGGGTACTGATGGATTCAAAGCTCGTGCCTTGGAGACCAAATCGGCAAGATGACGATAAGTAGAGTGCGGATCCCACACCTCGATGTAAGTTGCATGTTGTCCTGTTTGAGTCGTCGACCATGTTGGATAATCATTTACATTGTTGAATATATGTTTGGCATCTGGCACTGAATCAACAATTTGGCTGAGCATTTCAGGGAATCTATTTGCCAAATCCACGGCCACACCATCAGTCCGAAGAGCGTTTTTTGGCCACCCATATTGGTCGAGGTGAAAGGCTTTAAATCCAAACTCATTGGCCTTCTGAAGTTCAGAAATCATATGTTTGAGCCATTTAGGATCCGCTGGATCGACAATCCAGAGGAAATCGTCACCCAAAGTGTAGGGATTGCCCTCAGTGTCAAATAGCCCTGATGATTTCCATCTCTCCCAGCCCTCAGCATCAACTGCATAAATGGCTGCATAACCCGAGGCGATAGCACCAGCTTTCTGGTATTCGCTAATAAGTTCTTTGATCTTTTCAGTCGAAATGATCTGTCCCAAGGGATCGGGGTAATGAGTGGCTTCAGTGGTGAGAAACTCATGTTTCCAAGCCCAGTCATAAAACTGGATTGCGGTGAGATGAAGTTTTTTAGCCCACTCAACGTAATTCTTAGTGCTTACCGCCTCTGAAAATTCGGCGATGAATCCGTAACGCAATCGCGTCCATGGCTCTTCTAGAACCTCAAAAGCTGAACTTTGTTGCGCTCCATTGTGGCCTTTCCACGCAATTGAATAGGCTCCCTCGCTGAAGGTCCCCAGATTGAACTCCTCGGTACAGGCTATTTCTTTGACCTGAACCCCTAGTTGTGAGACGGAAATAGTGCCTGAATGTGGAGCTACCCCGGTTATTGGCTCTGACGGCAGATATGAAGCCTTATCGAAAATTAAGTCCATTGCTAGTTAGCTCCTTCTTGAATCATTAGTAAATACATGGCATGGGACCAAAGGAGAGGTGATGCCACCGACCCCCAACGTTCAACCCAGGGTTGAATCATCGTTGACTCTTGAACCCCCTTCGTACTTTGTTCTGGCAAATCTAGAGTTTCTGTGGCTTGATTTACTACCCATTCTTTTGCCTTTTCAAATCCATATTGATTGTTTGTTAAGCGGTCATGCCACCCAAGCCAACTTGTCAAAAGAATCCATTCTCCGCCTCCGTAGTATGTGTCACCAAGGTAGCGATAAATACCTCCAGTACCGCCGAGCAAGTCTGAACGAATTGCAGCAACAGTTCTTGTAAATATTGGATTGTCTAGAGGAACAATTTCGAAGGGGAGAGCTATACAGAGCAAACTAGAATCGACGCGATCATCAAGTAGTCCTTTGCAAAATCTGCCATCCCTCACGAAATTTGCAAGTAAGAAATCGCGAACTTCCTCAGATTTCCTTATATATTTAACTTCACCTAAAAGTGTTCCGGCACTTTTGAGTCCTGCGGAAATCGCTGCAAGGGTTGAGGCGTGATGCCCATCTCCGATCTCCTCCCAACAATCGAAGCACTTCGTTTCCCAAGTTGCCGAGAGATATCTGGCGACCAGATCAACAACTTCTGAGTTGAAATCGGTAGTTCCAAGATTACGGTGATGACTTCCCAATTCGTAAAGCCAAATTCCATATCCATCGAGTTGATAATTGGGCCAAGGGGAAACTTCTACCTCGCCAAATTTCTCAAGAGCTCCATCCAAGGTGTAGCGAGTTGGCAACATTTCATCCATTTCGGGAACTTCACCATTATTCAAAGAAACAATGAGAGACTCTGCAGAAGATTTCTGCTTTAAAAGCGCTCCTTCAACCCAACGATGGAATTTACTAGCCGAATCTGTGTTGCCTACAGAATCCATTGCTCTCGCACAATAGGCCCCATCTCGGAGCCAGGAGTATTGATAAGATTGAAAATTAGGTGATGCGACGTAGGCACCACTCGGCGACTGTCCGTCGAGAATAATCTTGATACTTCTTAAGGCAAGCTCCCGATCTTTGGCGCTCAGTTGAAACAATCTAGAGGAGGGCATTTACTCTTATCCTTTCAAGGCATCTGCGGTAAGACCGCGAACAAACTGTCGTTGGAAAATTGCGAATACAAGAATTACGGGAATGATTGTGATCGTCGAAGCGGCGAAAACTAATCCCCAATTCGTAAGGTGCTGGCCTTGGAATATTGAGATGGCAATAGGAAGAGTTCGTTTGCTCGGATCGTTGATTATGGTGAGTGCCCATACATATTCATCCCAGCAAGCAAGGAAAGTGAAAATACTGACAGTTGCCAAAGCCGGTCTTGATAGGGGCAGGATCAATCTAAAGAAGCGTCTGAAAGGTCCGGCCCCGTCCATGATCATGGCTTCTTCCAGTTCCCACGGTATCTCTTCAAAGAACCCTCTTAACAGAAAGGTGTTGAAAGCAAGATTTGTGGCTACATAGAAAACTATGAGTCCTATAAGCGAATCGATCAAATGCAGTTGATTGGCCAACAAATATTGAGGAATGAGGAGCATCATTCCGGGAACCATTAAGCCGACGAGTAACATCCAAAACATTATATTTTGACCGCGAAAATTGAAACGTGCGAAGGCATAAGCCATCATCGCCGAGAGAAGCGCAGAAACTCCCGTTGAAACCACGGAGACAAATACTGAGTTAGCAAAATAGTGCCCAAAACTATTAGATGTCCAAGCATCCGTGTAATTACTAAGAGTTGGATGTTTCGGAATGAACTGCGGCGGAATTTCGAACAGATATAGCTGCGGTTTGAAGGAGGTCGCAAAAAGATATAGAAATGGCGTAATCATTATTGCGGCCCCAGCTATAAGGGTGAGATAGCGCAACGTTCTGAGTGTAATTTTCTTCCCTTTACTTCCGGTAATCATCGGACCACCCGCGAGACGCCGCCTCGGAAAAGCCTCATCTGAACAAATGAAATAGCGAATACGATCATTGCAAGCGTGAATGCGAGGGCTGATCCATAGCCGAAATCTAGAAAATTGAAAGCTTGGTGATACATGTAACTCAATACGACCTCCGTCTGTTGCTGAGGCCCACCCCCAGTCATTATGTAGGCAGAGGTGAAAACATTAAGACTTCCGATAACCAACATGATTGTGACGAAACTAAGAGTTAATCGAATGGAGGGGAGCGTGACGCTTATAAATGTGCGCCAAGGTCCAGCTCCATCTATTGCGGCGGCTTCGGTTAGTGTTTCAGGAACTCCCATCAGGGCCGCTAAGAAAATCAACATTGACCAACCGACTCCCTTCCAAATCCCAAGAATCCCGATAGTGATCATTGAGGGCCACCGCGTATCAAGCCATCCAATATTGTGGGATGACAAGTGCAAAGTGTGAAGGATCCAATTTACGAATCCGGAGTCAGTACTAAATAGAAATTTGAAAAGAAGCGACACAACAACCCAGCTTGTGACAACGGGAATGTAGAAGAGCGCTCTGAAAAGACCTCGTCCCGGAATTTTTCGAACGAGTAAGAGGGCCACCATTAAACCAAAAATGATTTGGAATGGCACCGTGAAAATTGTGTAGAACGTAGAATTCTCAAGTGCTCGCCAGAATACAGGATCATGGAACTCGCGGACATATTGGTGCAATCCAAGAAAAGTGGTCGTACTTCCTGGAAAGACCCCCCAGTTGTAGAAGCTAATTTGTAGAGCTCTAAGAATTGGATAGATAATCATGACTACGAAGAGAAGAAATCCCGGCGCAAGAAATATATAAGGGACAAAACCCGCTTTTGATGACTTGGGTTGTCGATGAGGAACATTGGCCAGCACTGATGTGCTGGCCAATGTTGATCGACTTCTTTTACTTGAGAAGAGGCTCAATTTGCGCTGCTGCCCCATCCATTGCTTGTTGTGCGGTTAGTTTGCCCTGCATAGCAAGGGCTACTTGAGTTGATATTACTGCGTCTATCTTTGGATAGTTTGGAACGGGTGTACGAGCCTTCGCCGTTTTCAATTGCGTGAGGAAGGTTGCGTAGTAAGGATGGATCGCAGTTACTTGACTGGTCAAACTGTTAAGCACTGACAACTGACCGGCTTCTGTCATAGCGAGTTGAGCACTCTTCGAAAGCATGAAGGCAATGAATTTTTCAGCTGCCGCCGTGTTTTTGCTTCGAGAGATCAAGTTGATGTCTTCTCCTCCAACAACGCTGCTGCTACCAGCAGCACCAGCTGGAACGAGAGCTTCAACTGGCTTGAAGTCTGGATATCCGCCTGCCCAGATTGGATTCATCCAAGGACCATCTAGGGTCATTGCATAATTTCCTTTGGCCACACCATCGTAAGTGCTTAGTCCTCCAGAGGCACCGAGCATGGAATCTGGAATTGCTCCAGCTTTGTACAGGTCGGTGAGGAATTGAACTGCAGAAACGGTCTTAGCACCATTTATGTAACCTTTGGCTGTTGTGTTGGTGGCATTTGTGACTGCGCCACCCGCTGACCAAATCCATGGCAAGACGTTCCATCCACCGGTACCACCATCACCGTAGAGATAGATGCCTTGAGCCTTAAGTAATGGAGCGTCAGCCAACATATCTGCAAAGGTTTTTGGAAGTGTAGTGATTCCTGCCTTTGCAAAGGCATCCGTGTTTGCAAACATAACACGGGTATTGGTGTCTAGTGGAAGGCCGTAGTAATGACCTGCGTAGTAGTTAGTCGATAAGGTACCTGGGTACACAGATTTGGAAATTGACGCAAAGCCAGCCATCTTGCCATCTAACTGCGCAAATACATGACCCTGTGCAAATGTTGGCACCCAGGTGATGTCTGAGCGAACTACATCTGGAAGGGTGTTTGTCATAGCGCTGGTTAAAAGCTTCTGATAAAGATCATCATGGCTGAAAGTTACATGCTTGATAATGATATTTGGATTGGCTTTTTCGAAAGCCGGTATAAGCGTCTTTTCAAGAGTTGGAGTTTCAGACGTGGAATAAGAAGTCCAAAACGTTACGGTAACTTTCTTTGCAGTTGCTGCATTAGCGCTTGGAAGAACGCTGGATACTGTCATGAGAGAACCGACCGCAAGTAAAGTAAGTGAACGCTTTTTCCATGCTGATCTATTTCTGTAGAGCATTTCATTACTCCTATCATTTAGGTGAGGAATTTCATTAATAAAGTAATTGCTATGGGGATTTAGATAAGAAAATCTTGAAAGAAACGAGGATTTCTCTCAATTGTCCTTATTTAAGATTTCTTTATACTTAATCCACCTCCCGCCTCTGCGACCGCGTAACGATCTCTCTGATTATTAGACATTAAGAAACCTTGACTCCAGATTTTGCAGCAATGCGCAATCGATTTTTAACTTCGATGACGTTGGCATTAACTCGCTGATTCCGACTCAGTGACGCTTGCAGAACGATTGCAGTTGCTCCGAGGGCCCATTTTGTGTCATCCCACGGATCAACTTCTATATCAAATCCGCTCATGGTAGCGACCACATGAGAATCTAGAGTTTCTCTAAATGTGGGTTCCCAAAGATCCCAGCCCTCAACACCTTCACCGCTAATAAACACCAATTCGGGTCCAATTACGTTGATCACATTAGCCAGGGAGATTCCAAGTTGTTTTGAAGGTTCTTCGAAAAGAGCTTTTGCCATCTTCTTGTTTTTCCTTGCGAGGTCCCACAACTTTGTCATGGAGGTATTCTTTGAAATATAGCCAGCTGCAACAGCAGCTCTATGGATAGCGGGGCTTGAAGCTATTGTTTCAAGGCAACCAAATTTTCCGCATTCACACTGGACTCCGCAATTTACCGCATTTACATGACCAAATTCACCAGCACCGTGTGAGCCGGCATAAAGTTCTCCGTTGATTACTAGTCCCATACCAATTCCGCGACCGAGGGTTATCGTGATGAAGTTGCTCACGTCACGGCCGTGACCGTAGAGACTCTCTGCGATAGCGAGAGTATTTACATCGTTCTCGAAGAGCACTGGTGTGTTGAGAGCCTCAGATAGTTGTTTTCCGACATTGATCCCATCCCAACCCAACATTGCGGAATTAGCTATACCCGAATCGTTAGATGAAGCGACGCCTGGTATTCCGATTCCAATCCCTAAAAGCTGTCCCTTAACTTTCTTTGTATTCTTTTTGAGCAGCGCAAGCAATTCTTTGATTGCTTCTTCGCCACGTGAACTAAACGGTTCTTCAAAACTCCACAGGATCTCGGATTGGAGATTAATGCAGATGCCCACCGCATGATTGTCGGCGAGCTTGACGCCAAGTACCTGTCCCGCATTGGCGACAAGCCCCAACAAGGTGGCTGGACGACCACCAGTAGACGGAGATTGTTTGATTTCAGCAATCAGGCCGCGCTCGAATAAATACCTGGTGGCCTGAGTGAGGGTAGGGCCACTTAGCCCTAGATCCCGGGCCAATTGTGCTCGGGAGACAGGTCCATTGGTTGCAATGGCTCTCAAGACCTCATTTGTACTGTCCCGCATCTGGATCTCCTCACTCAAAATTTTGACTTACTTACTTTCTTTACTTACTTTAGTAAGTCCGTGGGGCAGAGGTTATTTCGAGGCACGATGCGAGTGCAAGGACTTTAGATTTCTTTTTTATAACAATTTCGTGATAAAACGAAAGTTACGAGCAAGATTTGAGGTTTTAAGCATGGGAAAGACTGAACTTCGCACCGCGGTTGCATGTCACCTCGCGGGGTTACCGTACTTGGATGAGGATTTATCAGGATCTACTTTCACACGTTTTCGGCATAAACGTCCGAAAACGCGTTGTGAATAGGGCAATTGCACTGGTCCTACTCATAGCCGCGATTGCCACTCCAGTTAATTTTACTAACGCGATTTTAGATTATAGCCACCGAAGAATTGATACGGTGGTGAGATGGGTAATTAGATCCACTTTAAATCAAGACAAAGTCGTGTTACCTCACTAGAAGATCTGAATCTACTTCGAAGTTTAATTCCGTTCCCACCAATGAATTAGAAAGTTCTCTTTCGTTCTTATCCGGGAGCGTAGAGCCGTTTCCATCGCTTCTCTATCGGCACCTAGCTTGTGGGCAGAAATTTCACTCTGCGCGCTCGTATGGAATTGGGAAAGGCTAAATCTCGAAATCGAAAGCAAATAAGTCTGAACTTCTGGCAAAACAAAGAAAACCCCGGCTCCTCCTGTGTAGGAAGAACCGGGGTTTTTTGATTCCTATATTTACTTGTTGATGCGCTCGCCCGAATCAGATTCGAAGAGGTGAATTGCAGCTGGAACAGCCACGACCGTAATTGTGTCGCCAGGCTTAGGTGGGTGCTTTGGATCCCAACGCACGATTACTTGTGCGCCTTCATCGCCAGCGTTAGCAAACTTGACGCCTGGATCTACTGGGCGGCCATATACGAAGGCATCAGAACCAAGTTCTTCAACTACTTCGACGAGTACGTGGAAGCCAGCAGATGCTGGTGTAAAGCCCTCTGGGCGAACACCGACAGTGACTGTGCCACTGACATGACCTGGAACGTCAATCTTCAAATCACCGAGGCTGGCTTTTCCACCAGACACTGGAGCGGTCAAGAGGTTCATGGCTGGTGAGCCGATGAAGCCAGCGACGAATGCGTTGACTGGTGTGTCATAAAGGTTACGTGGTGTGTCGACCTGTTGTAGCAAGCCATCCTTGAGAACCGCAA
>TBL_comb47_HYPODRAFT_10007103_pt1 | contig 11887 bp, 13 predicted proteins | sample TroBogypolimnion_40_FD_10682 | JGI IMG/M metagenome (IMG submission 10682) | reverse complement strand
TAATATACTTATTCTGTCTCTTTCATTCTGGCTCAAATGGGCATAGGCCTTTTGAGCCTTTTTGTTTGTCTTTTTCATGATTGTTAATACGCCCAGAGTGGTGCACTTCAAAAAGGAAGGGGGGAATTAATCAATACTCATAGTTCTTAGACAAAAACAATTATTTTATGAGAAATGAACTCCCTCAAAAAGACAAGCGGATAGTTAATATAGCCCTATCCTTGATATTTATCGTCATTATGGCCCTAAGCAGCCTTATGCCGATCATTATTCCTGTCCCACTCGCGTTTATAGGTGGACTAGCTATGGAATGGAGCCGAAAACGTTTATTCTTTGTCAAGCCCTGGCTTTACTGGCCGATGTTCACTTTCGGCGCCTTAATCCCGCTTATTTTATTCTTCTTGGTGTCGGCCGGCAAGCTGTACATAAACTTCAGCTCTATCACCTTCCTGATTAACCTAGGGCTGGTGATAGTCTTATACCCGCTGGGAATATTAATCTGCAAGTACGGCGCTTGGAGAACTAACCGAATCCGTTCTTCTTCACCGGGAAATCAGAAAATAGTTCTGATCAGTAATAGGCGGAAATAATTGGAAAATATTTTAACGAAAAGCAGAGGGCGCAAGCGGCCCTCTTTTTTTATTTGATCGGACTAAAACTTCTTAATCTTTTAATCGTGTCTTTCAAACATTTAACCACATAATCAATTTCCGCTTTAGTATTATAGCGCCCCAAAGAAAAGCGGAGATTGCTATTTAAATAATTGTCGGCCAAGCCGATGGCCTGTAAAACATAGGAGGCTTTGAGGTCAGAGGCGGAACAAGCGGAGCCTGTGGAAACATAGACGCCCTTGAAGGACAGGTCCATGAGCATCGCTTCACCTTCCACGGAATGGAACATCACGCTGAGATTAGCTGGGACGCGCGCCTTCAAAGAGCCGTTCACGGCCACATCAGGAATTTCTTTCTTAATCCTTTGCCATAAATAATCGCGCAGGCTTTTCACTTTTTTTAAATACTCTGTTCGTTCTCGGTAGCTGAGTTCTAAAGCATAAGCCAAACCCATGATGCCAGGGAGATTATAAGTGCCGGAGCGATAGCCGTCTTCCTGCCCGCCGCCAATAATTAGCGGTTTGATTTTGATTTTTCGGTTTATATAGGCGACACCCACGCCTTTCGGTCCGTAAAATTTATGCGCTGACAGGCTTAAAAAATCCAAGTCCATTTTCTTAACATCCAATTTCAAATAGGGCACGGCCTGAACCGCGTCCGTATGAAAATAGGCGCCATGCGCGTGCGCGACCTTGGCTAGCGCGGCAATATCCTGAATCGTCCCAATTTCGTTATTAACCGCCATAACGGAAACCAAAATCGTCTGCTCATCAATCATTTTTTCTAAGGCGGTCGGCTCCACTAAACCATCTTTATTCACCGGTAAATATTCTACTCTAAAACCATCTTTAATTAATGAACGGGCCGCTTCCAAAACGCAGGGGTGTTCAATGGCGGAAATAATAATTTTGTCGCCCTTATCGCGATTAGCTAGCGCCACGCCGCGGATAATAAAATTATTAGCCTCCGTCGCGCCGGACGTGAAGATCACGTTTTCTGCTTCCCCATTTATCGCTTTGGCCACCATTTCCTTGGCCTGGCGCAAAGCTAAAAACGCCTCCTGGCCTAAGTCGTGGAGAGACGAGGCGTTGCCATATTTTTCACTAAAATATGGCTTTATTTTAGCGAAAATTCGCGGATCAAGACGGGTCGTGGCGGCATTATCTAAATAAACCTTCATATCTTAAATTAATATAGAATTTACTAAGATTTTAACTATAACAATTATTTTCACTTATGTCTATTATAGGGGATTTTGAGGAGAATGGAAACCACCCCACAAAAAGCTCAAATCTTATTAACGGATTTGAGCTTTTTTTCTTAGACTAAAATCTAAATATTACTTCAGAAGTTCCACGCTATTTACAATAATCGGCGTTATCGGCAAGGATAATTCACCGCTAGGAGACGCGCCGACCGCAACATCGCTAATCTTATTAACCACATCCATGCCTTTAGACACTTCGCCGAAATTCGTGTAGCTGCCGTCCAACCACGGTGTGGAGCTAGCGGTCACAATGAAGAACTGGGAGCCGTTGGTATCCGGGCCAGAATTAGCCATGGCCAAACTGCCGGCCACGAGGTTATGCCCGCTGTTCTCATTTTTAAACTGATAGCCCGGACCGCCCGTGCCATATATACTAGAGTCCGAGCCCTTGCTATTCGGGTCGCCACCTTGAATCATGAAATCTTTAATCACGCGATGAAATTTCGTGTCGTTAAAGAAGCCGGCCTTGGCCAGATTCAAGAAATTATTAACGGTCACTGGCGCGCCAGTGTTATAAAACTTGACTGTGATATCGCCGAGGCTGGTTTTAATCAAAGCGCCGGAATAATCACTTAATAAATTCGCTTGTTTGTCAGGAGCGGGCATAGTTGTTTGAGTTTGAGCCGGCGTGGTCGTGGCCGCCTGATCAGGCGTAGCCAAAGACGCATTCGGCGCGGGCGCTTGGTTATCGTCCGCTAAATTAGAATCTTCATCTTGCGCCACATTTTGGGGGGCGTTTTTCTCTTCCCCGGTCGGCTGATTTTTCGTGCAAGCCGAGACACTAAGGGCGACGGCGAGTATCGCCAGCGCCAAAAGAATTTTCTTCATAGTATTTATAAATTATTATCAAACTTTATATTGTTTTTTGATTTTTTTATCATCCGCTTCCCTCTTTTCGTCAATTACCGCCCGGGCTTTAATACGCAACTGCTCTAAATTTAATTTATTCAGCTCGCGGGCGCGTTCGGCGAGATGAGCCGCGGAATTGTCCTCGGGATTTTCCAACACTTCACCCAAAAGAACATCTAAAATCGCCCCGATTTTCGGACTCGGTTCAATCTTCAGCAGTCCCATCAAATCATCACCATTCATTTTCAGCATCTTTACGGACACTGGATCGTTTTGGACTTTTTCCAGCATATACTCCAAATGGCGGAGCTTATAGGGCACGGCTTTAGGCGTGCCCGACCCGAGGCGGTCGGCGACGCGCAGGTCAATCAGATCTTTCAGGTTCTCGCGGCCCACTTTAACAATCAGACGCCGCACAGACGCCGCTGTCACCTCACCGACATTATAATAGAACATGTGATTTTTGACCAGGTTAACAATCCGCAGGCGATCTTCATTGGAAAATTTCAAGCGGCTCAGTATCCGCTCGGCCATTTTCGCGCCTAAATGCTCATGATTATAGAAAGTGGCTATGCCCTTAATAATCTTCCGGGTTTTGGGTTTAGCGACATCATGGAGCAAGGCGGCGAAGCGCACTTGCCAAGCCGAATTCGGACAATATTTCAGCGCCAGAATATTATGCTTGAAAACGGGATAGATATGATGGCGATCCTGATTCACACCCACGCCTTTTTCTAGTTCCGGCAGGATATACTGCAGAAGTTTACACTCATGTAAAAGCATAACACCTTCCGACGGGCGCTCCGAGGCTAAAATCTTGATCAGTTCATCGCGAATCCGTTCGCCAGACACGAATTTCAAACCGCCGGCCAATTTAACTATTGCCCGCTGAGTTTTTGGCTCTAGTTCAAAACCGAGTTGCGCGCTGAATCTTATCGCGCGCATCATGCGTAAAGCGTCTTCCTTAAAACGGTCGCTCGGTTCGCCCACCGCCCGAATTATTTTCGCTTTAATATCTTTGCGCCCGCCAAAAAGATCAACCACCTTATCTTCATCTTCCGGATCCAGGGCCAAGGCGTTAATGGTAAAATCGCGGCGCTCCAAGTCCTCATCCAACTTTTCTTCAAAACGAATTTCGTCCGGATGCCGGCGGTCGGAATAGCCTTGCTCACTGCGATAGGTCGTTATTTCCACGACATCTTCAACCGCGCCCTTCTCGCCGTCTACTAAAGCCTCGGCCCGAATCGGCAAAATCACTGTCCCAAAAATATTTTCATATTTGGCGTCCGGAAAAACGGCCAGAATTTCCTCGGGCTTAGCGTTCGTCGTGATGTCCCAGTCTTTGGGTGTTTTTTTCATTAAAATATCGCGCACGGAACCGCCCACAATATAGGCCTCGTAATGAGAGGCCTTAAGATCGTGAATAATTTTTTTTATATATTCGGGAATCATATTTAGTCCTGCTGTTTCATGACATGCAGTTTAACATTAATGTGCATTAAATTCTTTAGCTTCTGTCCTAACTCAGCCACGCGGTCATTATCACCTTCCACGGCTAGGACAATCAGCCCGGTACAATGCTCAAAACAATTGCGCTGGATATTAACGCCCAAACGCGACATGATCAGATGGCCGCTATCGGTCAAAATCTTATTGAGCTCGGCCGAGACGGCTTGGCGATCAGTCGTTAAAATGGAAATCGTGGCGAGAACGCGAGACATATAATTATAATTAGTTTCGGCTTAGCGGCCGACATCAAGCAAACTTAAACGAGCGATTTTCGGCGGATGCACAGTTTTTAGAATTGAGCCCTGGCTTGGTTTAAACTTCGTTTCTAGCACTTTAGTGTCCAGTTTATTTTTTTTCGCCCAGCCATAATATTCCAGCATGGCTTTATTTTCATGCGCCCGGCGTTTCTCGCGTCCGGCGTCAATCTTATAGAGCCCTTCTAGCCTTTTCTGGCGAATGGCGCGCGTCGTCGGAATCGGCTGGCCGCCGCCGCCGAGACAGCCGCCCGGGCAGGCCATGACTTCAATATAGTGATATTTTTTGAGTTTGGGCAAAATTTTATCAATGTGTCCGATGCCGTTCACCACGCCGACGCGAATTTTTTTACCGTCCAAATTAACCACCGCTTCTTTAAAACCGGCTAAGCCGCGCACTTCCTTAAACTCTAAGCGGTTTTCGCAATACGGCTTCTGGCTTCTCGCGCAGACAAGAGCGTTGGCGGTTCTCAGAGCGGATTCCATGACCCCGCCGGAAGCGCCGTAAATCGCGGCCGCGCCGGTACCGTCATTGAATAATTTTTCGCCCTGGCCATCGGTTAGCTTCTTAAAATCAATCTTATGCTTTTTTATTAAATACGCAAATTCCCGCGTGGTCAAAACATGGTCAACTAAAGGCCAGCCGTTCAAGCCGAGTTCCGGACGAGCCGCTTCATATTTCTTGGCCGTACAAGGGACAATAGACACAACCGTAATTTTTTTCGGATTTAAGCCCTTCTTTTCCGCCCAATAAGTTTTTATGGCGCCCGCCGAATGGATATGCGGCGACCGCGCCGTGGTTAAATGCGGCAAAAGTTCCGGGTGATAAAATTCCGCGTAAGCCACCCAGGCTGGACAGCAAGAGGTGGTCATGGGAAACACGGCTTTTTTATCTTTCAGGCGCGCCAACAGTTCTTCGGCTTCCACCATGGTTGTGATATCCGCGCCAAAATTGACGTCAAAGACATATTTAAAACCTAATTTCCGCAACGCGGTATAACATTTTCCTTCCGTATTCATACCGGCGGCCATACCAAATTCCTCGCCAATAGAGACGCGAATGGACGGCGCGAACTGAGCCACCACAATCTGTTTCTTATCGGCCAGCGCTTTCTCCACGGCCGTCCAAGCATCCTGCTCCTGGGCCGCCGCCACCGGACAATGCAAAGCGCATTGGCCGCAGTAGATGCAAGCCGTTTTTTTATCAATCACCGGCACAATCTCCTGGCCAATTCCCGTACCGGCCATTTTCAAATAATCAATATGCTGAAGCGCGTGGCAGGCGTCCACGCAATTATTACAGTCAATGCATTGGCTGCCGTCAATTTCCACGGCGTTAGCGAAGCGATAAGTGCGGCGCTGAGCTTTGCGCGCGGGAAAACGATTGACTTTAACCTGATATTCTTTGGCTAATCTCAGAAGTTCACAATTGTAAAGCATGGAGCAGGCCGCGCACTTGCGGAAATGTTCAGCGAAAATCAACTCTAAATTTATCGCTCGGGCTTTTTTGACGCGCGGACTATCGGTCAAAATTTCCTGCCCCGCCTGCGCTAAGGTAGAACAAGCCGCGGCTAAGTGGGCCTGGCCTTTTATTTCCACCACGCAGATCCGGCAATTAGCCTTCACGTCTAAATCTGGGTGCTCGCATAAAGTCGGGATGCGGACGCCATTCGCGCTCGCCACGGCCAAAATTGTCTGGCCGGACGCAAATTTAATTTTTCTCTTGTTTAGGACGAGCGTCATCATTTTTTTATTTTAACTAAATCCTGGAAGATAAGATAGGAAAAAATTAGGCTGATGGGCATGATTAAGAGATTTATGGCCTGCAGAGCGCCGGTCCAAACATAGCTGAAAGCCATGGCAGACGAAAAAAATCTTAGTGGCGAAGCAATAACCAGACCAAAAAGCCAAAATATTAATCCCAAAAAGATTACTCGCCCGAACACCGCCCACCAATAGCCCTTGACTAAGTCATAACTGCGCTTAACAGCGTCTATATCCCGTTTATCTTCAAAAATAAAAGCGTAGCAAGTAAACATGTAGAAAACACCAAAAATAATGGCCGGGATGACTAGAGCCAAAAACCACAGCCCGAGCAAAATAATAGTTAGAATCATCAAAGCGAGGTAGGACCAAAAATACTGGGCGGATTCTTGATAGACTTCTTTTTCCGGTCTTTTAAAATCATGTTTTAAAAGAAGGAACATGGCGAGATAAGCGCGTACCAAAAAATAAATAATGAAAGTAAATGACCAGAAGCCCAGAAAAAATAGAATAGCCCAGAACGCGATAGACTGGCTCAGGGCGCCCACCGCGCTAAGCGCGGCCATAATCACCAGTAAAGCCAGGGGGATGAGCGCATACAAAATCGTCCAGACATAAATCATCAGGAATTTTTTTAAATTTTTCCACCAGATACCGATCGCCGACTGTAAAAGATTAAAGACCGGCGTTAATTTTGGCTTTTTGTTTTCGGCCATAAAATTAAAATTATTTTTTTAAGATATTTTTATAATAGCTTTTAACCGCGAACGGCAAGGAGTAGCCGAGCGCACAGAAACTGCTGTCGGCCAGATTATCCAAAAGCTCTTTCATGGTTTTTTCGTCCGCCTCTGGGCGGTGGAAACTCTGCCACAGGCGATAAGTTCCCTCCCGGCAGGCCGTGCATTGCCCGCAACTTTGGTCAAAGTAAAATTCGTACAGATAACGCAGCAACTTATCGGTTTTCGTCTTAGCCGCGTCAAAAATCATAATTGAGGCGGCCCCAGTGGCCGGCTGATCCAATTGTCCCGAATTCAAAAACTCGCCGCTCGCTTCCCCGCCGACTTGGACAAAAAATTTGAAACTGGGATAATTGTCCGTCCGTTTCAGAACTTCGGCTACGCTCAAATCGGCCGCTAAAGCGAAAACACCGCGGCGCTTAGCTTGGCCGCCAATCGTATAAAGCCGCAGATTATTGAAGCGATTTCCAGCCGTTAAACTAACATTATAAAAAGTTTCGGTATTGTTGATGAGTGTCGGGTGGCCATGCAGGCCATGCTCAGTTGGGTAGGGCGGTCTTAAACGTGGTTCAACTTTGTGCCCTTCAATCAAATTCAAAAGCGCGCTTTCTTCACCGCTCACGTAAGTCAGATTTTCCGGTTTAATAATAAATTCCAATTTCCGACCCAGCGCCCGAAACTTCGTTTGATTCAAAACTTTTTTTAAAGTTTTTGAATAAGCCCGATAATATTCACGATTCAGAAAAAAATAAATCTTATGAATTTTAGACGAGCCCAGAAACTCGTCCGCTAAATAAACGCCGTTGATAACTTCTTGGGGATAGTGGGCTAGCAAATAGCCGTCTTTTTTCACGCCCGGCTCGCCCTCGGCGCTATTTACGACAATATAGCCGATGGATCGCTTAGCTAAAGCGCTCTTCACCGCCGCCCACTTCTTCGCGGTCGGATAAGACGCGCCGCCTCGGCCGACTAAGCCGGCAGCGCTAATCTTTTTAATAATGTCTATTTTCTTCAGCATTTTAGATAAACTTTTTTAAATAGTCCGCCAACTCCACCAAGCGATTGGAGTAGCCCCATTCGTTATCATACCAGGCAATCACTTTCAAAAGATCCCCGCCCACGAGCTTGGTACTTTTAAGGTCAATAATAGCACTATGCGGATTGCCGATAATATCGGTGGACACCAGCTCTTCATTGGAAGCTTCCAAATAGCCTTTCATTTTTCCTTTCGCCGCCTTGATGAAAGCCTTATTTACCGCGTCCACCGTTGTTTTTTTATTTAAAAGATAAACCGTGTCGCACAAAGAACCGACGGGCGTCGGCACCCGGACCGACAAACCATCAAAGCGATCCTTAAGCGACGGAATAGTTTCGGCCGCGGCAATGGCCGCTCCGGTCGTGGTCGGAACAATATTTATGGCGGCGGAACGCGCCCGGCGCAAATCCTTATGCGGGCCGTCCACCAAATTTTGATCCGCCGTATAAGAATGAACCGTGGTCATGAGCGCCTTCTTAATGCCAAAGACATCCTTAATCACTTTCGTACTCGGCGCTAAACAATTAGTCGTACAGGAAGCGCAGGAAATAAGATGATCACTTTTCGTAATTTTATTTTCATTCACGCCCAGAACAATGGTTTTCACGCTGCCCTTCTTGGCCGGGGCCGACAGGATAACTTTCTTGGCGCCGGCTTTCAAATGCAGGCTCAAACCCTCTTTGTCGGTAAATCGGCCGGTACATTCCAAAACCACATCCACCTTCAACTGTTTCCAAGGCAAAAGGCTTGGATCTTTAACCGCCAACACCGGAATTTTCTGATTATTAACCAAAAGCGCGTCTTTAGTGGATTTAATCGCCTGTTTCGTTGTGCCATAAACTGAGTCGTATTGGAGTAGATGAGCTAGAGTGGCCGGATCGGTCAGGTCGTTAATGGCCACAACGTTAATCTCCGGAAAACGCATCCAAATGACTTTAAAAGCGGCTCGTCCGATGCGCCCGAAGCCATTGATCGCCAGGTTGATTTTTTTCATAATAAAAAATTTAAATCAAGATTTAATGTTAATATTATAACATATTTATGAAAATTACCAAAACAAAAACCGCTATCCACAGCGGTTTATGCCTAAATATTTATAGATAATTATTTTTTCTTATGTCGGTTAATGTCCACCTCAATCACGGTTCCCCTGGCATCTTCTTTCCCGCCGTCAATCCTGACGTCCACGGTCTGCTTTAAAATATGATGGCCAGCGACCACGCCCCGCGTGCCGTCAACATTGACGCGCGTGCCAATGGGCGGTAATTCACCGGCCATGGCTTTATAGCCTTCGTATTCATAGGATAAACAGCACATCAAGCGCCCGCACATGCCGGAAATACGCTCACTGCCCCGATGGACAACCTGTTGAGCTTCAGCCATTTCGGAGGTGATAGAGGAAAAATCTTCCAAAAAGCCACGGCAACACAAGCCGCGCCCGCAAGGTCCGCAATCGCCGGCGATTCGGGCTTCGTCCCGCGTGCCAATCTGCGTTAAACGGATATTCAGCCCAAAATGGCTGGATAAATCTTTAACCAATTCGCGGAAATCAATCCGGCCATCAGCGATGAAAGCGAAATTAAGCCGCTTGCCTTCCCAGGAAAAATGCACATCAACCAATTTCATGGGTAAAGCTAATTTTTCTATGGCCAAACGGCAATATTCCATCATTTCCGCTTTCCGATCTTCGCCCGGAATACGCGCCGCGTCGTCAAAGTCGGCCAGGCGTAAAATCGGTTTTATTTCCCGATCGCTTTCGCCGCTTTCTTCAAAAACATGCGTGACCCGGCCCATTTCCTTGCCTAATTCTGTTTCCACAATCACCGTATCACCGACCGCTACCTTTAAACCGCCCATAGAAAAATTATAGGCTTTATCCCAAGGCGCGAATTTTACTTGCGCGATTAACATAAATTCAGATATCAAAATTAGCCCCGCGACTAAGCGGGGCTAATATAATTATAAAGCGTAGCGGACGAATTTTAGGACATTGGCTCCCGCCAAAATATCCTTAACCTTTTTCTTATCGTCCTTAATGTATTCTTGTTCTGTTAGACAGACTTCCGAATAATACTTAGCCATTTTGCCTTCCACAATCTTATCCACCATCGCGGCCGGTTTCCCTTCCTTCAAAAGCTGTTCTTTATAGATTTCTTTTTCTTTGGCCATTTCCTCGGCTTCTACCTCAGACGGTAAAATATATTTCGGATTCGCCGCGGCCACTTGCATGGCCACATCCATGGCCACTGTTTCCAGACCCGGCTTATCTAAAGCCACCAAAACGCCCATACGTCCGCCTAAATGAGAATAGGCGGCCACGCTGGCGCCGGAAACAATATCCAAGCGCTTGATATCCATTTTTTCACCGGTTGTACCGCTCAGATGATCCAGGCTTTCCTGGACACTTGTGCCATTCAAATCCAGTTTAAGTAATGCTTCAACACTGGCCGGTTTCTGAGTTTTGACTAAGTCAAAAATCTGATCGGCAAAAGATTGGAATTTTTCATTTCTGGCCACGAAATCAGTTTCTGAATTAACTTCCACGATATAGGCTTCAGTTTTCGCCTCATTCAGGCCGACTTTAACTACGCCTTCGTTGGCTTCACGGCCCAGGCGCTTAGCGGCTTTAGCGATTCCTTTCTTACGCAAAATTTCCACGGCCTTATTTAAGTCCTGGCCGGCTTCTTGCAGGGCTTTCTGACAGTCCACCATGCCCGCGCCGGTCATTTCGCGCAATTGTTTGATGAGTTCCATATTGTTAATGTTGTCCGTCCCGCTTCAAAAAGCGGAAACGGAAAATATAAGATTTATTTTTTTTCTTTTGCCGCGTCTAAAAGCGCGACGCGAATCGCGTCCAAAACCAATTTAATGGTCTTAGTAGAGTCATCATTGGCCGGAATTGGATAATTAACCAAATCCGGATTAACGTTCGTATCGCAAATAGCGATAATCGGAATATTTTTTTGGATCGCTTCCTTAACCGCGGTTTCCTCTTCCCGGATATCCCAGATAAAGATCGCATCCGGCATCTTATTCAAAGCCGTTAAACCGCCGACGCGCAGTTCTAATTTTTTAATTTCCCGTTCAAAGTTCAAGCGTTCTTTCTTGGTGTATTTTTCTAACTTACCGGTATCCCGCTTTTCAATCAGATCTAAATATTTCTTAACCGATTTTTTGACGACCATGAAGTTCGTTAAATAACCGCCGAGCCACTTGCCGACGATATAAGGTTGATTCACGTCCTGGGCCATCTTTTTCAAGGGCTCAGACACCTGATTTTTCGTGCCGACAAACAGAATGCTCTTGCCTTCAACTACGAGTTTAGACATGAACTCCATCGCTTCCAGCATTTTCTCCTGCGTCTTTTTCAGATCCAGGATGTAAATGCCATTCTTAGAGGTGAAAATGAATTGCTTCATTTTCGGGTGCCAGCGGTTGGTCCGATGGCCGAAGTGCATGCCGGCTTTCAGCATGTCCTCCACTTTGGGAACATTGATCATATTTTTCTTTTTTACGTCTGCCCCTTCACCTCAAAAATGAGGAAGAAAATGAGAGCCCGAAGGCCCGCCGGAGCATGATGATTTAATTAGATTCTATTAAAAAAGAGGTTCAATAAGAGGTCGAACCTCTGCTCTAAAAGATAGAGCAAATTTAGGGCTTTGTCAAGAAATTTACGGGTTTTGGCTTAGTTATGCGCCAAATTTGGGCTAAAGTGGCTGTTAGCCCTTGTGAACCGTTATCTAATCAATAGCTTGGAAACACTCAGCCGGAGTCCGTAGGCCCAAGCCTAGGTGCAATCGGGAGTGATTGTAGTATTTCAAATAATCGTTAATGAGAGACAGATAGCGATCATAATTAAC
>TBL_comb47_HYPODRAFT_10003540_pt1 | contig 11889 bp, 13 predicted proteins | sample TroBogypolimnion_40_FD_10682 | JGI IMG/M metagenome (IMG submission 10682) | reverse complement strand
AGGAGCTCAATTTCTTCCCCCAAGCCGTCGCCATGCTCAAAAGCTCGAATGCCGTGTTTAAAGCTCTCAAAGTCAACCCGCTGCGCTCCTTGGAGGAGGTCGAAGACGACTGGACCACCTCCATGGAGTTGGCCGAAGGGCTTCAAAGCGACGCCAAGATCCCGTTTCGCATTGGCCACTCCTTTGCCAGTGGTATTGTTGACTTTGCCCGAGCAAACAACATCAAACCCAAAGATTTCCCCTACTCTCAAGCCCAGTTGATCTTTGCGATGGTGAGTCAAAAAATGAATTTCGAGACCCAAACCTTGCCTATTTCGGAAAAAAGATTCAAAGAACTGCTCTCCCCCACGTTCATGGTGAACACTCGACTCGGCACCGGAGGGCCACAAGAGCGTGAAGTGAAAAGAATGCTCGATCAATCTCGTAAAGCCCTCGAGAACGACAAAATCTGGTTGAGCAGCAAGCGCCAATCCATTGAGAACCATCAAAAAGAATTGAACCGCTTGTTTGAACAACTTTGAGCCGCTTTGCATCGATTTGATTCGCCAGCCCCTCTAAGCCTTCACCTTTAAGCCTACCCCTCAAACTCACTGAAATAGACCTTGCATGAAGTTCATTCACATCATCTGGGGATTTTTAATGGTGACCCTGGTCGCGGCCCAATCGCAAGAGCAGGTTCAAATTCCATCAAGCCTTCCCTTCAACGGTGAGGCCCTCGCCCTTAGAGGCTGGTTCTTTCTGGCGCCTTCAACAACAACCGACCCCAAGCCTCAAGCGGCGGTCCTTCTCTTGCACGGCTGTGGTGGTGCTTACGACGCCAAGGGCCAACTCTCCAGCAAGATGGTGGAATACGCCCATCTTCTCAATGAACAGGGCTGGCATGCTTTGGTGTTGGATTCATTGAGCACCCGGGGCGAGAAGCAAATTTGCACGCAACCTTATTCCAAACGAATCATCACCCCCATGCTGAGAGCTCAAGATGTCTTGGACGCTCACCGCTGGTTAACCGAGCAAGTTCCAGTCGACCCACACCACATCGCTTACTTGGGTTGGTCCAATGGAGGCTCCACAGTGTTGTCCGCCACCAACCTCAACAACAGCTTCGTTTCTGCGTCCCCTTTAAAACCCGTGGCCGCCTCTGCCTTTTATCCTGGTTGTGTGCAAGACCTCAGAATGGGCTATCGCCCGAGCACCGACTTGCTTATTCAAATCGGAGACAGCGACGACTGGACTCATCCAGGGCCTTGCAANGACATGGTGGCTCAGTCTGCCAACCCCAAGCCTGAAATCATCGCTTATTCAGGGGCTTATCATCAATTTGATTCCGCACAAGAGGTGAAGATCCGTTACGATGTGGGCTCTGGAAAAGGCGTGCATTACGGGGGCAATTCAGCGGCCAACAGCGCATCCAAACATCGCCTCATTGAATTTTTAAACAATGCCTTAAGACACGAGTGATTGGTCAACGGTCAATGGTCGATGGTCGATGGTCAAACAATAAGCAAAAAAACAACCAGGAATCATTGAATTCATTCACGATTGATTCTGCGCACAAAGTGCAATTCACGCATTCATTGATTTTATTTTTCACTGATGAAGACGGCCACAAGTTGCCCTTGTCTAGCCCCGGCTTAAAAATCAAATCAAAGAAATTAAAAATGCAGTTGAATCGAGCACTCAAAGCCAGGATCCTTGGGTACTCCATTCAAGACGGCTTTCGATTACAGCAAGACACCCGCAAAGAAAGCCGCCAATTCACCCACCCCATCGAGCGGCAAAACGTGGGCGACATACTGGTCTGGGCGCACCACCACCATGCAGCCCCGACTGCGGTCAATGCCACGCATCTCAAAGATGTCACCCGCACCTTTGTGGTCGACACAGAAGACTTTTTCATGGTCTTGAAGGCCGAGTTTGCCGGTTTTTGGTTTAAGCAAAGACGGCATCTGCTCATAGGCCAATTCATCAAAGGTCTGCTGGAACACAGCACGAAAATCGATCACCGCATCGATGTCGTCCCCCCTGTGTCTGTGCTTGACCAGCGGAGAGGACGGATTCGTCTCCAACCAATCTGCCAGTTGGTGAATGGCAGAACCTGGGGTTGAGCTGTCAGAGTTTTTGGCAAACGCATAAATGCACCAGCGTGCGTCAGCCTGGGCCACATGTCCGAGATGCATTTGTTTGACATCGGACACCCGCACCACGGGGGCTGAGTGAAAACGCCGGCCAATCTCTTCGCCTGTGGCCAAAGCCTGATACTGACCCGCGGCAAACAAATAGGAGGTGTCGTATTTCACGGCGGTGCCACCAGTGAACGCCAAATTGTCTTTGAACTGCCTAATGATGCGGGGCTCTTGCGTGCCATCGCGCTCAGCCTGGGTGGTGGGGGCCGACATCACGCGAGACCATTGGTGGTCGGTCTCGACCAGCCTCTTGGCCTCGGTCAAGCGCTCTTGGGTGTAGCTGCGCAGCAAACGGGGATCGGCGCGGCCACTCAAAACATGGATCAGTTTCCATCCCAAATTGAAGGTGTCTTGCATCGACACATTCATGCCCTGCCCGGCTTTGGGTGAATGGGTGTGACAGGCGTCTCCGGCGATGAAGACCCGTGGGTTGCGGTCCACGCCGTCGGGGACGTCATCAAAGCGGTCGGTGATGCTGTGGCCGATGTCATAAATGGACCACCAGACCACCTCTTTCACGTCAAGGGTGTAGGGCCTCAAGATGCGGTTGGCCGCGGCAATCATGTCGTGTTGTGTGAGTTTTTTCTGGGCGGCTTTTTCATCGGGCCTGAGTTTATCGAGCTCAACATACAGGCGAAAGATATAGCCGCCTTCTCGGGGCAGGATCAAAATATTGCCCTCATTTGCGGAGGAAACCAGGCACTTTTGCCGGACATCGGGGAAATCAGTGTTGGCCAAGATGTCCATCACGCCCCAGGCTTGGTGGGCCGTGTCGCCATGCAACTCTCGGCCAATGGATTTGCGTACCGCTGAATGCGCCCCATCGCAGCCCACCACATAATTGGCACGAATTGTTCGAGTCGCCCACCAGTGGACACCGGTCGCATCTTTGAGCGTCACGGTGACGGGATGATCGTCGGTGTCGGGGTCAATGCTCAACTCCACGACCTCCCAACCGTAATCGGGCTCGAGTCGAGATGGGGCGTTTTTCATGACCTCGAGAAAGAGTTCATGCAGGCGTGCTTGGTTGATCAGGATGTGGGGCATCTCGGAGCTGTCGTCGGCGACATCTTGCACTCGGCCCACACGGCGGATGTGCTCGGGGTTTTGGGGGTCTGGCATCCAAAACGCCGTTTGATTGACCCAGTAAGTCTCGCGCTTGACCTTGTCGGCAAAGCCAAAGGCTTGGAACATCTCCATGGTGCGGGTGTTGATCCCGTCGGCTTTGCCCTTGATGATATTGGCGGGCATGCGCTCGATGATCATCGTCTCGATCTCAGGAAACTGGGCCAATTGCGCGGCCAGACAAAGGCCGGCGGGGCCAGTGCCTGAAATCAGCACATCGACTTGTTCTGGCAATGGGTCGTTTTGACCACGGTTGCGCCGGTTGGGCGCGGCTTCATAGAGATCAGGATTGCCACCACGAAAGCCATTTTTATAAAACTGCATCTCTTGTCTCCATTCAGCTGTACATCGTCAAAGTCGGACCTGTTGTCCATGTCCACAGGCCAAATAATAACTGTACTTACTATTGGTTGTCAATATAGTAAGTAGGATTACAATTTGCGTTCTGTTTGTGCCCTTTCAGCCGCAATGACCCTGGGCATCGCTCACTTCAGGAACAAAGACATGGACGTACTCGACATGGCTGGGCATTTGATCCGTCGCTTGCACCAGCATTCAACATCCACCTTTGGCGAGCACACCCAAGCGGCTGGGTTTGACCTCACCGCCGTTCAATTTGCCGCCCTCGACGCCATCTTCACGCACCCGGGCGCCGACCAGGCCTTTGTTGCCGAGAAGATTGGCTATGACCGCGCAACCATCGGCGGTGTCATCGATCGTTTGGTCAAAAAAGGATGGGTGAGCCGTGTGGTCAGTCAACAAGATCGAAGGGCTCGGGAGCTCTCCTTGACAGCAAAGGGCTTGAGTGTGCGCGAGACCTTGCTGCCCATTGTCCAGGGTTTCCAAAAAGACATCCTGAGTCCTTTGAACAGCACCGATCAATCGGCCTTGATCGAGCTCATTCGTCAAATCGTGATTGCACCTGCGTCGAAGGAAGAAAGCTCCTCGAACGGTGACCATGGATAAGTCTTTGTGGATACCCAGGGATCGCAAACATTGAATCGCGCCCTTTTTAGTCAGTCGTGGACCTTGTATGACCCCATGGATAGGGATCGCTAGGGCTTCATGGTCTTTCAGGAAAACTGCTAGAACTCCATTGCATCTTAGAGAATTTAAAATACCGAATCACCATGGAGTTGATGGTGTAGGACAAAGAAATCATCTTGCTCAATATGGGCGATATCGAGGAGCTTTACAGAAGATGACGATCATAAAAAAAACGCAAGGCTGCCGGAAATCGCTCCATAGACCCTGGAAGTTACTCTCGCTCGATGTGCGCTTCTTTAACAACCCGCGCCCAGGTGTCCACCCCCAACTTGAGTTCGTCACTCAATTGATCCGCTCGTCCTGCTGCAGCCATGAAGCCGGCCTTTTTAAACTGATCACTCAAGGTCGGCTCCGACATCATTTGAAGGGATGCCTGCTCCAAGCGTTTGACCACCGCCGTGGGCATGCCCACGGGGGCAAAAAGTCCATACCAAATCTCATACGAAAACCCCGCCAAACCCGACTGCTCAAGAGTCGGAACGCCGGGTAAATCCACCGAGCGCGTGCTCCCCGTCACGGCCAAGACGTTGAGTTTCTTACTGCTCACATGCTGCACCATGGGCGCCAAGGTTGTGATCACCATCTCCACTTGCCCACCCATGGTGTCGGCAATGGCAGGGCTTGAGCCTTTGTAAGGGATGTGGTGGAATTTCGAGCCAAAACTGATGTTCAAATACTCGCCAAAGAGGTGGGGACCCGTACCCATCCCAGGCGTCGAGTAATTGACCGCATGGGTTTTGGAGTACTCGATGAGCTCCTTGACATTGCTCACAGGCACATTGGCATTGACAGCCAGGCCCACCAAGCCAGTTGCCACACTGGCAATGGGTTGCAAATCCTTGATGGGGTCGTAGCGCATCGTTTTGTAAAAGGCGGCATTGGTGCCCAAAAACTCATTGCCCAAGAGCAAGGTGTAGCCGTCGGGTGTGGAGCGAGCCACCATCTCGGCACCGATGTTGCCTGCCGCTCCGGGACGGTTGTCAATGATCACCGTTTGCCCCAGAGCCAACGAGAGCCGTTCAGCAAAGGGTCTTGCCACGCCATCAACCCCGCCACCGGCTGGGAAAGGCACGATCAAGCGCAGGGGGTGGTTGGGGTAGGTTTGAGCGCCAGCGCTTGAACCCCAGCAGATCACCCAAGGCAGCAAGGACAACATGAGCGCACCACGACTTGCTCGAGCGAGGGTTGAAAACATGGGTATCCTTTCAAAAATTCCGTGAAATGAGCACATCAGGGGCTGGGAGCGCGGGGGGGCAAATGGATCTCAATGATCTCCACGCTCGACTGCGCTTGCAAGCTCGCTGGGCTCGCGTCGCTTTGGACGGTGGCGTGCTGCTTGAAGACTCTGCCCTGGAATTGCCCTTCCCCCTTCAAGACAAATCCAAACGAATGGGGCTGGAGTTTGAACGAGCTGCCACGCTCCACCAGCAAAACACCAATCGCCAGTTTTCTTTGAGAAAACACCCCCAAGGACTTTCTGAGCACGCCCGTGGACTGCTGCGCCCAGGAGTCGTTTTGCGCTTCAAACGCTTGCGGGTCCATGAAGACGGGGGCCGGGTACTCACTTTTTCGGTAATGGAGTTCGGTTTGGTGGATGGACTCCCAAACGGCCTCGTAGGCGTCTTGGTTGATTTTTTTCCCCGACTCGTCGACTCGTGAGTAAACCCCTTTAGCAAACGTCCCGGTGGACTTGAGGGCGTTCACGCCTTCTTGAAACCGAGCCTCCGAGATATAACCGTCACCGCTGGCTCCTCCGAACTGCAGCACCAAGGTGCTCGATTCCCCATCGATGCTTTGGGGCCCATAGTAAACCCCTTCAGGGAAGTAGCCGATGGTGCCGGGGTGCATCACGCCGTCCCGGGCAAAGTCGGCAACGCCTTTGAGTTGAATGCGAATTTGATCGAAGTTGTGCCGGTGGCGCGGCGACTCAAAGTCGGCAAAGGTGTGGGAGAGCTGGAGAAAGAAGTTGTCAGGACTGCCCTCGAGCCCATTGAGCAAGGACTGGGATTTGAAAAGCCCCACCCGAGCATGCTGTCGCTCAAGAACTGGAACGTCGTCTAGGTTGATCAGCGTTGTCATCATGGACACTCACTTGGGGTTATTGGGATCACAACGATGGACAGACTTGCCGATCTTGGGTTCACAAGCAAGCGCGTCCTTGATGAGGGTGAGTACACCCCAAGAGCTCGCGTCACCTAAAGCCCAACCATCTCTATCGAAATTATAGGCGGATGGCACTCTCACCGACTAGGGTTTAACCTTGATGCCATGGGCTGACCCCAGCGTTCTGTCAAGGCCATTGCCCCGTTGCATCGAGGCTCAGACGAAAAATCTACGCTAAATCTAAGCAAAATCTACGCTAAACTTTAACGCGAGTGCCAAGCGTCAACTACATGGGTGCAAGTCTCCAACTCAAATGACCCAAGCAACTGGATGGACACCATGAACCGAATTTTCGTCTTCTTTTTACTCACGCTCATTGGCCTCTCCAATGTGTGCGCCCAACGCATTTTTGATGGCAGTGGGCGCGAGCTCGGGCGGGTGGACGCAGAACGCTATTACGATGCTTCCGGCAGAAACATCGGGCGCACAGAAGGCCTCACCGTTTACGATGGCTCGGGCAGACAACTCGGCCGAATTGACGGCGAGCGGATTTACAACGCATCAGGCAGTCAGATCGGTCGCATCGATGGAGACCGGCTCTACAGTGGATCGGGCACACAGATGGGCCGTATCGATGGTGAGCGGGTTTATGACGGGTCGGGTCGTCAAATCGCACGCAGCGATGGTCTTCGTCGCATGCAAACCATCGTTTATTTTTTCTTTTTCATGTGATCAAACCTTCAGCGCTGGCGTGGTGAGTGCTGCGTTAGAAGCCAATTGTGCTCTCCAACGCTCAACGATGCCAAAGAATTCAACGGGTTTTTCAAAAAAGGGAAGTGCGCCGCCCTCCATCGCGTGAATGGACCAATTCTCTTTTTGGGCCACCATCTTCATCCCCCGAACATCTTTGAAGTCCCCTTGGGTACCGTGAAACGCCAAGACCGGTAAGGCCAGTTGCTCATACACCGTGTGGATATCGGCGGCAAAGAGTGCTGCAGTCAAAAAGGACAACGGTGCATATTCTGCGTTGGGTGCGCGGGTCGTCAAGACATCGTATTGCCACAAGGTTTCATCGATGTGCTTGGACCCCCAAGTTCTCTCTAAAAAATACCGAATGACCTTCGGGCCCGTGAGGCAACGAAACAAGAAGCCCCCCCAACCCGGTCCTCGAAGGATTGAACTCAGCCACGGCACGTAGCGGGAACTCCCTGGCTCCCCACGGTAAGACTTGAGTCCCCTAAAGCCCGTCGGACTCACCAAGGTCAAGGCCGAGAAAAGAGACAAGTCCTCGGTGCAGCATCGGGCGATGAATTCACACGACAAGGAGGTCCCAAACCCCCAAATTTGCGCGCCCTGGTGCTGAGTTTGAATCCATTGGGCCACAAGCTTCACGCTGTCGGTCATGATGCGAATCGTGTAGCGGATGGCTTGGCGCTCAGACAAACCGTAGCCAGGCAGGTCAAAGGCATAGACGGTGTGGGTCTTTTGAAGCGCTTCAAACAAAGGACGGACTTCAGCAGCACTCGCGGCTGCATTGACCGTGTGCACCAGGAGCACCGCAGGACCCTCCCCCGCACAATAAAGCGTGAGCAAACCGGCCGGCCCTTTTAAAGTCAATTGTTCTGCGGCAAAGGGTGGCGGCAAAGGGCGTGTTGGACGATTGTGCAAAGGATAGACTCCATCGATGAGCTTTGAATTGAGTGCCCAAAACCCCATGCCTTGGACTATGACCGATATTCTAAGGGTCGACTTCAAAGGGCACGGTCTGGGTCAACACCTATAAGACCTTCTCCATCAGCACCCCCTTTGGCGGCGTCAAAATGAGTGGAACTGGTCGAAAAAAAAGACCAATGCAATCTCTGTCGATCAAAACGTCAGCAGGGACCCCTTGCCAATCCATGGCGCCACTTTGCTTTTATGGGTCCCACCGGTGTTGAGCGGGACATTGTCCTCAAGCTTCTCTTCGTTTTTTATTGAAGACAGCGCCAAGCCCTGTTGTAAAAGACCCCATCCGAGTGCTGCCGTCGCTGCTGAAGGTGTCGCCCATTTGTTGATAGCTCGATCCGTGGCAGTCCACCATCATGTTCCCCAATTGTTGATAGATGACGCCTGAGGAAGAAATCGACATCGTGTCGCTGATTTTTTGAATCGTCTCGCCCGTGTCCGAGATGGCCAGATTCCCAAAGATCGTCCAGTTGCTCATGGTGCTCTCCTCTTAGTTGAATAAAATCTGTTGCCTTAAATCGTGTTTCAACACCGTGGCCAAGGCATTCCACTCGATATCGTCTTTCGCGTCACAAATGCGGCCTTTTCTGTCGGCGATCATTTGACGCCTCGCACTCAGCAGGTGGTTTTTAAAGACATACCGGGCCTCATACTGAAGTGTCTCGCTCTTGTAATGGACATCCTTGGGAATGTGGATCACGTCCATTTTTTTGGGAAATGTCATCTCATAGTGCTCAATGTACTTGGCCGACCCACATGTCGAAGGGAAACGCCTGAGCTTGGGCGGGGTATAGATCGACATGCCTCGGATCTCCCCAGGAGACAAACCGGTGGGCAGTATCAATCCGCCCTGACCTGGCAAATTCACCACAGGGTCAAGGTTATAGCTTGCTGTAGTTTGCCAGGGCAAGTCGAGTAGTCCAGGGTCCTCAAACGTCAGCTCTCCAGACCCCGTTTCAAAAAACCGGTTGAGGAGTCGGTTGATCAAGCGTTGCTGGTCCTTGTTGAGGTCAGCCGCTCGGCTGATTCGGGAATCGATTTCTTCGGAACCAAACATCTTCGTCACGGTTTTACCCACCACGGTGCCGTCGGGCATCAATTGGAGCTTGATGTTGGACGTGATGTAGTCCAATTCAGGCGAGCTTGAACGGGTTCGTGAGGTCTCCCCCGTGGCCGTCAAAATCACCGGCTTGTTCAAATCCATGTCGGGCAAGGTGCCCATGGGTGCGTATTGGGCGGTGGAGTCCAAAAACAGATTCATCTTCGGAATATAGGTGATCACATGGTCAAAGAGAGACGGTGTGGCCAAGGCTTGCAACTGGTAGGCCTTGCTCGCATTGATCAAGGCCGGTGTGCTCTCGACCCCAACCACTTTGAGCATGGCTTCCAAGAGGGCCACATGGTCTTTGCAGTCGCCGTATTGGTTTTTAAGAATGCTCGTGGCTTCATGCGGCACATAGCCACCCGCACCCGCATAGATGCCGATGTAGCGGATGTTGCGGCTCACCCAGTTGTAAAGAGCCCTGACTTTGTCGTTGTCAGACTTGGCGTTTTGGGTGATCTCCAGCGCTTTCTTTTCAATCTCTGGACTCACTTCGGCCATGGGTGCGGCCCGCCTTTGATAAGCCAGGCCCACATCCCGGTAGTTTTTGAAGGAAGTTGCAGTGTAGTGCGGCGCAAAGTCCCAAGCACTCACGGTAGCGGTTTCAGGTGGGTAGGCCACGTTTTGCACAAAATGGTGTTGATACCTCACCGAACCATCAGGATCGTCTTTGGCTGAATTCACCTTGCCACCGGTAAAGCCCTTGGCGTCAATGTTGAGCGCAATGCCATCGTCTTGAATGAGGTCCACCTGCATATCCTCGTATCGGTAATAAGGACTGGGCAAGCGGGTCCAATAAAACTGGCCTGTAAACACGGGGGTGTGGCGAACGAGATGAACTTTGTAAAAAATTTGAGCACCGATCTCCAAATTGGGGTAAATAATGAGCTTGACCTTGGAGTCGCTGTAAATGCTCCCTCCCCCATCGTCCACATCGTCTTGGGTGCGGATTTTGTCGGGCTCCACGGTGACCCTCTCACCGTTGGCTTTGATGGTGTAAGCTTCTAAGACCTCCAAGGTGGACAAGGTGCTGTTGAAACTGATGGACTGCTCACCAATGCCATCTACCCCGCCTTGCGTATTCACCCTGATTTGGACTTCAAGCCACTGCTCGTCCGATCCATCTTGATGGACGTGCACCAGGCTTTTGTATTTCACATAGGTGGCACTGGGCTTGTAGTCAGCAAAGGAACTCAGGCACCAAAAAGTTAAAAATCCAAGGAACACAGTCTTCATCTGAGGCTTCATCATGGTCATCTCTAGTCCCATTGCGTTAAAAATTCAGCCTTGATCTTACCCTTGTGTACCCAGGCAAAGCCCATTTTCTCATCTTGGGCCACCGACCACTCGCGGCCATGGTCGTTCTTGGCTTGAAAAGACGGAAAGTTACCCGGTACTTTGAACGACCACAATTGAAAGCCAGGTTTTTTTTGCGCCAAAAATGCTCTCCAACCTGGCGCCAAGTGGCCAAAGGGTTCCTGGGGCACGCGGCCCAGTGGGTCCATGATCAACGCATCTCGCTCTGCATCTTCAGGTGTGATCAGTTTAACGATGTGCTCGCGCTTACAAAAGAAATCATCCTCGGGGTTGTGCTGGGCGTCTTTGGCTTGAGAGAGCCTGGCGATCCAATTGGGGAAATACATAGCCATGAGGCCTATCACCACAACGATGGGCCAAACGAACAAGGCAAAGACCCAAGAGACCTTGTCCTCGGTTTTTTTTGCATGGTTTGACTGCTCAGGATAAGACTCTCGGTAAGCCTTCATCAAGTCATCGCTGAAACTCTTGGTCTTGTGCTTTTCTTGGTAAACCGCCACGTGGTGTTTGAGCGCCAACATGACAAGCGCCCCCACCAATAGGTAGAGGAAAAGCCCAAGCGCCACCTCACCGCTCATGTTTGCTCTCGATATCCACAGACTTCCGAGCCTGGCCAAACGTTTTGGTCAACTTTTGACTGATCGCAAAAACCAAGTAAATCATCATTTTTCAATCTCTCCGAAAATAGTCCAACGCTTAAATATCATCGCTCTCGTGAACACCCTCTGGGGCAACTCCATTGACCACCTCACGGCGATCGATCACCACGCCTTTTTTGACTTTAAAAAAGAGGTCACGCTCATACACACTGCCAAATCCGCCGTGCACGTATTTGAGCAACGAACCCCGAGCACACCGAAGCTCCCCAGAAAACCAATGGGCAAAGACCCCACGGGGAAAGGCTGGGAACACGGCATCGAGTCCCACCTCTTGAAGACCCCCAGACACCTCATCATGGATGGTGGCTTCAAGAGACTTCAGGTAAAGCCGCTCGCCCTCAATCGACCAAGTGCCGATGTACCCGCGCCAAAGCGCGGTGTGGGGAGACATGAACTTCACAGACATTCGGTTGTTTTCAAGAAAATGCTCGAGGGGCTCGTTGCAGAGGCTGAGTTCTTCACCTTCAAAGAGCAATATTTCGGTCAATTGGGCGGTCATGGTGCAGTCCTGTCCTTTCAATCCTGTTTTGACGCTGACTTCAGGGTGATTTGGACTTTATGGCTTGTCAAGCTCACAGGATGATCTTATGAACGTTATTTGACTTTTATTGTTGTGACTGAGTTCGGA
>TBL_comb47_HYPODRAFT_10007101_pt1 | contig 11891 bp, 27 predicted proteins | sample TroBogypolimnion_40_FD_10682 | JGI IMG/M metagenome (IMG submission 10682) | reverse complement strand
CCACACTCCGACAAGTAGCCCAAACGTTGCAGAAAGTTCGCACGTTATTACCCCCTATCAAAATAACTTAGAGGTGACAGAATGACAGATGCACACGATCAAACAAGTGTTAATAGATACATCATGCACTTTCCTGAACATCCTGAAAGAAAAGATGACCCGCACTATAAAGATTTCAATCATTTTCGTAACGCAACTAAAGATAATGCTAAGTGTTCTATTGGTTCACGCCGTAACGATTTTTCTGAGTGTGCAGGACAGATGGAACTTCACCACACGCACGTAGAATTTTCGTTACAAAATGGAGTGGATTTAAGATGGCTGGAAATAGATTACCCAGGAATATCTAACCCTGATGAAGTTGGTGCATGGGTAGAATCTGCTGATAACCTAGAATGGTTATGCGAAAAACATCACAGAGGCGTAGGTGGCATTCATCATGCCGCATATGCAGATTTTGAAGCAGAAAAATATGTACGCAACCTAATCTCTAAAGGAGAAAAAGATGAACCTAAAAAACTTTAAACTATCAGTGCACACTAAAGCCCTCATTGAACATTATGGTTATGGTGTACTTGTTGCAGGTTACGCAACGTATTCGTTTCCTGGAAAAGTTCACACTATCAAAGAGATTGTTATCGGCGGACTTGTAGGCGGTTTGCTTGCTCCTATCTTGGCAAAAATTAATCCCAAGAGTCTTGTTAATCAAATCAGTTCCGTTACAGGTGCGCCTGCCGTTCTTGTAGCGCCTGCGGTTGAAGCGGCTTTGACGGAAGCAAATAAGGTGGTAAATTCGGAGACAGCCAAGTAGGAAACTGCTTGCAAAATTGAATAGCGTGAACGCCTTACTAACGGGGAAGTGGTGAGGCGTTCAGCATGGACTATTCGATATTAATTTTTATTCCTAAGATTAAAGATATTGACTCGCAAATAGATAATTTTGATATCGTTTATGAAGGCATTCTTTAGCCCATTCCGACTTTCGTTCTGGTACGCTTCCGACCATGGGGCTAAAAGACAGTATCAAAAACCATGAACGCAGCAACCATAATGATTTTCGTTGCACCGTTCCAGAGGTATTAAGTCAATTGAGCAAGCCTGACCAAGAAGTTTTTTTAGAACACCTTGCTCAAAATAAATCTATAAATGTGCTTTGTAAAGCACTTCGCTCTGAAGGTTACAAAATCAGCGAAAAGAAAGTATCCGCTCATAGAAATGGAACTTGCTTATGTGCAAAGGAAAAGTAGATGCAATTCTTGAACAACGCCAAGAAGATTATGGTGATGCTCTTATTAACTTTGCGACTATTGGGCGTATTTGGGGCGCTTTACTTCAAATAGAAGATATTCCTGCACATCAAGTCGCATTAATGATGGATTCGTTTAAGTCCGTTCGTATTTTTACTAATCCCGACCATGCAGATTCTTGGGATGATAAAGAAGGATATACACGACTCGGAAGGGAAACAGCGCGTGAGTTTGAACGATAAACTTAAAGAAGCAGAAATCAATGAACAAATTAATGAGTTAGAGAAAGCGTTACTGCATACTCAAAAACAATTAGCACAAGCAAAGAATCGTAATGATGATTTTGTTGCCGCGATACATACTGGCGCATATGAAGCCATGCTTGCATTAGGCAAAGTTCCTGAAATACCTGCACCTAAAAAAGATAGGCGAAAAGCTAAGGTTGAAGTTGCATTAGTTCATTCAACCGATTGGCAAGGCGCAAAAGTAACAACTTCTTATAATTCAGAAGTAATGCGTCAAAGAGTTATGCAGTTTGCGGAAAAAATTGTTGCCCTTACTGAATTACAACGCGCACATCATCCAGTTCGTAAGTGCGTAGTCATGTTTGGTGGGGACATGATTGAGGGACTTTTTAATTATCCTGCACAGTTGTGGCAAATTGATGCAAGTTTGTTCACGCAGTTCACAACTGTTTCAAGATTACTTGAAGATTTTATTCGGTATCTACTTGCTAACTTTGAACAAGTTGAAGTTGTCGCAGAGTGGGGCAACCATGGAAGAATTGGTGGCAAGAGAGCAGAAGTACCTAAGAACGATAACGTTGACCGAATGTGTTACGAGTTTGCTCGCAAAATGTTAAGTAACGAAAAACGATTAACATGGGAAGATTGTCCTGAAGATATTCAAGAAGTAATGGTGGGCAATTACAGAGCCCTGTTAATGCATGGTGATGAGTTAGGTAGATCAGGCTTCGCCTCTCCTGCGGCTTGGATTGCTGGCGCTAACCGTTGGAAAGCAGGCGCACACGATTATGACTTCCATGATATTTATTTAGGTCATTATCACCGCCACGCTCAAGAACCTATTCAAAAGAATTACAATATTTTTTGGACTGGTTCAACTGAAAGCGATAACAGATATGCAAGAGATTCAATGGCGGCTAGTGGAATGCCTTCTCAAAGATTGCATTTTGTTGATCCCGATAAAGGAAGAATAACTGCTCAATATCAAGTGTGGTTAGATTAATGCGACCTAAAAAACTTCTTACTTCTAATAGTGAACTACGCGCTGATGGAATTCTTAACTGGTCCTTGCCAGCCTTTGCCGTTAAATTGACCAACGGCACTAACTTTAATGTTTGCCCCAACGCTGGAGCGTGCTCATCTTTTTGTTATGCGCGTAACGGCACTTATAACTTTTCTAATGTTAAAGGTCGCCATATTGCTAATCTCGAATATACATTAGAAGAACCGCAAGAATGGTTTAATCAAATGTTAGACGAAGTACAACAGCCTAAGATGAAGGGCAAGTTTATTCGTGTGCATGATGCAGGCGATTTCTATTCCGAGGAATATCTAAACTTGTGGCTACAGATTGCCCGCGAAACGCCTGAAGTTAATTTCTATTGTTACACAAAGCAAGTTTCAATGTTCAAGAAAATTGTAGAACCAAACTGTCCGCCAAACTTTCGCTATCTATATTCAATGGGTGGTAAAGAAGACCACCTTATTGACAAAGAAAATGATCGCCATGCCGAAGTCTTTCCTGATGATGCTGCAATTCTTGATGCTGGCTATGCGAACCAAGATGCCTCTGATTTGTTAGCAATTACTTTACCAAGTAACAAAATTGGGATACCTGCAAATAACATTAAACATTTTAATAAAAAAATGGCTGGCAGGACTTTTGGAGAATTACAAACCGAGCGCGACAACAAAATTAAGTCTAAAAATGATTAAAGGAATTACTTGTTCAGCATTTGATTTGTTACATGCTGGTCACATTCTCATGCTTGAAGAAGCAAAAAATGATTGCGATTATCTCATTGTATGCTTGCAAGCAAACTTTGCAGATAGACCTGAAAAAATTAAATTAGTGCAAACTCTTTATGAACGTTTCATACAATTAAAGGCAGTTAAGTATGTTGATGAAATTGTTGTATATGAAAGTGAGCACGATTTAGAAAATATCTTTGCAACAACGGACGCAAGAATTAGATTTATTGGCGAGGATTATGTTGGCAAAAATTTTACCGCAAAAGATATTTGCCTAGAAAGAAGTATTGTTATTCATTACAACAAAAGAAAACATTCTTATAGTTCGACTGAATTGAAACGTAGAGTCATTACAACTTTACTGGGTGACTAATCTTCATCTTCGTCGTCATAACCTGTTGTATGCAAACTCATAACAGTTATGTCTATATCGTTTTCTTTGCAAATTGTTACGCCTTCTTTAAATAATGCAATAGTGCGCGCACATAAATCATCTATCGCATCGGGATATGCAAGTTCGCTTTGGATATTTATAACTAAGCCACCGCAACGAAGTTCTATCTGAGTAAATGCCATATTCTGATTCTACGGCTACGACCGTCAAGACTGTCAATTGCCACGCCTTCTAATGGCATACCGTAGCCTGTCGTCTAAGGCTGTAACAGAATTAGGCTGAGTATTTATATCGGCTAGGGATAAAAAGTCGCCAAATGGCAGTTTTAGCCGTTTTAGGGGATATGCAGTTAGAACGGGTGCTAAGAACACGCCCAAGTTTCGATTATAACTAAAGTGTTACATAAGTTTGGTTAATAGTGTGTACAAACTGTTACGGACGCATTAAGTTTGTCCTATCAGGAAGTACGAGCCCGAAGCGCCAGCGATGGAAGTCTAGGAAGCAACTCAGAAAACTTCAGGATTTGTAACTTGAAAATTAAATAGCAAGAACTACGAAACCCGAACATAAGGATGAACGCGGCAATTCGTACTCTGCAAAAAAACTTTGAAATTCGAAACCGACTGAACGTTATGAACTTAGTCGGTCTTGCGTGTTGGCAAACGCAACTGATGAGAAGCCACCAACCAAAAGGAGAATCGAATGACACTTCAAGAAATGGCAACAACAATTCAATTTAATGTTGGTGATATCGCGCCGTTAAATAAAAAAGCCGCTAATTCTTTTGAAGAATTCTGCTTTGCTTGCGGTCGAAAATTAGGCAAAAATCTTTCTTACTTTGAAGTTACTAACGATTGGAAGTTGGTTATTCCAAACACTAGCCATTTCAATTCACAAGGTTGCTTTCCAGTTGGTAGCGAGTGTGCTAAAAAATTCGGTGCGAACCTTCTTATTAAACTTCAATTCTAAAGATCGAAACTCCTTCGGGAGTCCGAGCGTTACTCGCTCGCTGATGAGATCAGTAACTAATACAAAGGGGAAAATAAAATGACAACAATCTCACCATCAAACGAAACTTTCGCTTCAATTCTTAATTTTGTAGGAATCGAAGACTACAACGAGTTACTAGCGGGCGGAAAATCAAACACCGCACTTGGCCGTGTAGATTATGTTCTTTGGTCTTTACTAAACGATTTCCAAGACGCAGACAAATCTTATTCACGCGAACTTAATTTGCTTTCTAATCGCGTTGTTGATGAGCAGACAAATATCCAACGCGGATTTACTGCTGACGCGACTTGGATTCTTCAAGCCGCAGAAAGCGCGCAATCATACGCCAAGACAATGAGTAAATTAGTTAAAGAAATCAAAGATGCCACCATACTCCGCAACCTAATGCTAGAAGGGAAATAAGAAATGACTGCACAAACACAAACTTATCCAACAATACGCACCGCACCGTCTAGCACCGAATGTGATTTTTGCTTCATGAAAGCATTACATGATGTTCGCCTCGGCAATACAGACGGTTGGTATCTCTGCGAGCAACACAAAGCAGAATACGCTTGGGCAACGGTGGTCGCATAATGAACTGCCAACTTTGCGATACTCCTAATAGAAAGTTAGTTAAACGCTGGTATGCCTACGATAACGGCGAGCAATTCAAAATGTATGTGTGTACTAAATGCGCGACCATCCACCAAAAGATGTTGGATGAAAATGAAAGGGTGAAAACAAATGGTTGAAATACTAAAAGTAATACAGCCCGAAATCTATACACGGATTTTGGAACTTATTAAAGAAGATCAAACGCCTTGTGGTTGCCCTCAATGCGACTGCGAAGTGCTTAAGGATAAAAACGAACAATGGTGTAGCGGTTGCGAATACGCTCACCGCGAGTGCAACGAAGGGACTTGCGAACATACTCGGTGTTCGTATGTAGATAGGAAGGACTTAATGTTATGACCTACAAAATAACCTGCACTTACGATTCCAATACTGCCACGACACAAACTTGGCAGTATGAAGATGCTTTAGAAGCCTTCACAAGGTTCCTGAACTTCACCGATTGGGGATTCGCTACCGAATACTCAACCATCAACTTATCAATGCCAGACGGCAAAATGTATACAAAGACCTTCTATCGCCCATAACTGAATGACTAAGGAGAAGACAAAATGAAAACTTGCGACCACTGCAATCAAACAAATGAAACCGTTATTCGTTATCCGTTATCAAAGATGGATACGACTATCAAGATGTGCGACAAGTGCGCCAAAGAATCGGGGTACACATTTCATTAAGCCGAAACCGCCTACGGGCGGTCTAGTGGTAATCGCCACTACTGATGAGGCTATCAGAAAAGAAAAGGGAGAAAAGAAATGGCTCATGCACTTGAAGAATTCACAGACGGAACAACTGCTTTTTTTACCGCTCGCGAAGTTGCTTGGCATAAATTAGGAACGGTTACCACTGACGCGTTAACTGCTGAAGATGCTCTTAAAACCGCTTATCTTGATTGGCAAGTAATTAAGTCCGACGAGCCCGTTACGACAAAAATTGGTATAGATCAAATTGTAATTCCTGACAAATTTATGACTTACCGCCACCATCCTAAAACAAATAAGCCCGAAGCACTCGGGATTGTTGGAAACCGTTACACACCTGTTCAAAATGCCCAAGCATTTTCATTCTTGAACTTTATCGCTGACGAAAGCGGTGCTGTTTTTGAAACTGCTGGTTCTATTAACAATGGCAAGAAAGTCTTTATGACAATGAAATTGCCACAAACACTTCAGATCGGCGGCATTGACCCCGTTGATTTATACCTGATGGCTTGGAATACTCACGACGGTTCGAGTTCATTCCAAGTAGCGGTTACACCGATCCGCGTTGTTTGCCAAAATACTTTGACCGCCGCACTTGGTTCTGCAAAAAGTACTTACTCGCTTCGCCACACGCCAAACGTAAGCGGAAAGATTCAGCAAGCCCGCGAAGCACTTGGGCTGACTTTCAAATATGTAGAAGCATTTGAAAAGCAAGCGGAGGCACTTCTTGGTCAGAAAATGACTGACAAAGAATTTTACTTGCTTGTTGAAAAGATGATTCCAATTGATGAAGAATCAGATCGCACTCGAAACATTGCAGAAACCGCTCGCGGGACTCTTAATGCACTTTGGGTAGCACCTACTCAAACAAATATTGCTGGTACTAAGTGGGCGGCGTATAACGCATTCACCGAGTATTCAGATTGGGCGCAACCCGTCAAATCAAAACTTGATTCGGCTCGCGCAGTTCGTATTGTTACTGGGGGCGGAAACGCTTTCAAGAACAAGGCTCTAGCACTTCTCTAAGCACTAACTTAATAAGTGGGTCGGAGAAATCTGACCCACTTTGTTCTTTCTGTTACATAATGGAATATAATAAACTAGGAGGCAAACCCAAATGATGTTATTAGTTTATTTTCTGTACGGCATTTTCTTTAGTGCGTGTTTTTTACGCATATCTCAACTCAACGGTAATCCAAATCGTTTAACTGTTCGAGGCAAACGTATTTTATTTGTTGCCTTATTTACGTTTGGTTTCGTTCTTGTTCATGCTCTTTGCAATCTCAACCTACTCAACTAATCGAAAGGAAAACAATGACTACAACACTCGCAGTAACAAATGAACAATCTTTTTGGGATGACAAACAAATTGCCGCCCTTAAAGGTATCGGATTAGCAGATGTACCCAAGCCTGAATTAGCGGTGTTCTTGCACTTCTGCCAGCGCACAGGGTTAGACCCTTTCGCCCGTCAGATTTATATGATTGGGCGAGGCGGTCGTTACACAATACAGGCTTCAATTGATGGGCTTCGTATTGTGGCACAACGTTCAGGCAACTACGGTGGGCAGACGCCTGTTGAATGGTGCGGGGATGACGGCAAGTGGATTGATGTATGGCTAGCAAAAACTCCACCTGTTGCGGCTCGCGTTGGCGTTTATTATAAAGACACACCTAACCCAACTTATGCAGTCGCGAAGTTTGAATCTTATAATGCTGGTTCACCTATTTGGAAGAAAATGCCCGATCTTATGATCGCTAAGTGCGCTGAAGCATTAGCACTTCGCAAGGCATTTCCGCAAGACCTTTCAGGTATTTATGCAGGTGAAGAAATGGAACAAGCGGATGTTACAACCACACCTGCCACTTCTGCGCCCATTAAGAAAATTGAAGTTATAACGCAAGGTGAGTCTTCAGAACTTGATTATGCAACTAAATCAAAAATTGAGGCAGACCTTGCCTTAGTACAAGTGAGCGGTGATATTAAGTTTTTACGCTCTATTTACAATAAGTATATGATCTATCTTGATTATAAAATTGAAGGTAGCGAAGGTTCAACTACTTTGCGTGAAGTTATTAACGCACAACGCAAAAAGGTGGAAGAAAAGGCTAGTGCATAATGCAAGAACTTACTTTAGATTTCTCGGTTGATTTAAAAAACCGCAAGAAGTTCAAACAATTTCATACCGCTAATCCTCAAGTGTATGAAGCACTTGAGGACTTGGCAGGTACGCTCGTTTCAAGGGGTAGAAGTAAAATCGGTATTGGATTTCTTTTCGAAGTCCTACGCTGGAATTACTTTATGCAAACAGATGACCCTAATTCTGATTTCAAAATTAACAATAACTACCGCCCATATTATGCGCGTTTGTTAATACAGAATAACCCACAATGGGAAAACAAATTCGAATTACGAACAATTAGGAGCAACTAATGGCAACAACAATTACAACAGAGTGGATTGATTTTTTGAAAATAGTATCTCAATCAACGATTGAAACTAGAACTGTTAAAACAACTATAACCGTTACCGCTATTGGAGATGAAGAATCATGGAAGAACCTACGAGGTGCTGGTACTGCGGTAACTGGAAATCACGCCCACATGACAGGTGCTCTGTCTGTGGGAACTCAGGAAAGGAAAAGTTAAATGGTAACGCCAGTAGCAATTGAAAATCGTTTAGCCGTACTTAGTAAGGAGGTAGATGAAGCACAACGATATTTAGATCAAGTTGAAAAACATTACTACGATACAAAAGCACATTATGAAATTGGACTTGCGCGAAGCCGTATGGAGTTCGCACAAAAATCAAATCCTGTTAGCGGTAAGAATTACACAGTTGGAGAACGTGAAGATTTGGCTTTACTAGCCAATGAGGATTTGCACTTTACTCTTGCATCTGCCGAAGCATCAGTTCGTTCAATAAGACAAAATGTAGTTCGTATTAGAACACAAGTTGACATAGCACGCTCTATTGGGACTTCCGTTAGGGCTTCAATTGAAATGTAAAGGGGAAACAAATGGAAATTCAAGAACTATTAATGAAAGCATTAACAAATTATGACCAAAATCGCCCACGTTCTCAGCAAGTAGAAATTGGCGTATCGGCAATAGGTGGGTGCCGAAAGCAAGTTTGGCTACACTTACAAAATACTCCTAAAACTAATAGTACTATGAGATTGCCTGGGCTTATGGGTACGGCAATTCATAAAATGATAGAAGAAGCCTTCTCCGAGTTTGGTTGGGGTGAATATGAGCAAGAAATTGAAGTTGAATGGGATGGGCTTAAAGGGCATATTGACCTGTATATTCCCAGCGAAGGCGCAGTCGTAGATTGGAAAACTACAAAAAAAGCCGCGCTTGCTAAATTTCCTTCACAACAACAAAGATGGCAAGTGCAACTTTATGGATATTTGCTAGAAATGAACGGGCGAAAAATTGAAACGGTTTCGCTTGTTGGTATTCCACGAGATGCAGATGAGCGATCTATTGTAGTGCATACTGAACCTTACAATCGCGAAATAGTTGTTGAAGCATTAACTTGGTTGGATGATATTAGAGAAAGAGAAAGTGCTCCGCCACCTGAAACCTTTAAAGCAATTTGTAACCTCTATTGTGCTTTTTACGGGAGTGCATGTGCGGGGCTATGAATATATATACACCCGCAATCAAAATGCCGCTAAGGGCAACCTAAGACCTTTAGGGCATGATAATAGTAAAGGGGCAAGACATGACTTGGATAAAAATTGATGATTCATTACCTGATCATCCAAAATTGATAGGACTAACTGATTTAGCGTTTAGAGTTCACATTAAAGCGTTATGTCATAGTGGAAGATATTTAACGGATGGATTTATTTCTTATGCAACTTACCGTTCATGGATAACACTTGAGCAAGAACCTGCAAATGAATTAACAGGTAATGGATTATGGGACAAGGTTGAGTCTGGGTATCAAATACATGATTACCTTGAATATCAATCTAGTCGTAATAAAGTTGATGAACAAAAAAAGGCAAATCGTGAACGGGTAGCAAAATATAAAGAAAAGAAAAGGTTACGCGATAATAACGCATTATTAACATATCCAGATACAGATACAGATACAGATACACCTACACCTACACCTAAATACCAAGAACAAGAAGAAGCAACTACTTCCTTCGGAAGCGAACTTGAAATTGCTCTGCCTAGAGTCAATTCTGCAAAATTGGCTGTTACAAGAATAAGCGACAAATTAAGTTCCGCTAGGGCTAATGGAATTAACGCATGGAACTTATCCCGACTTGTTGAGGATGAATGGGATGTATTACATACTGCTAACGATATAGGCGGGTGTATTGCTCTTACGATTTGGTACGTATCTGAACTGCAATCAAGGAAGTTGGAATCTCCTGAAATTGCGCGGATAGGTCAAATGACTAAACGCTTCGGTCGTATAGCATTACTAGCGATTGATGAAGCGGCTAGCAAAGATTTAACGGATTTAGTGAGTTATGCATTCCGCATAGCCCAAAACAAATACAAAGAAAAGGTAGGCTCATGAAACTATTTTGTAAAGAAAATCATTGGAAAATCAAAGATGGAAAATTACATCTTGGCGGAAATAAAGAAGACCAACGCAAGGTGGCTATTATGGAAGCAGTTCTCGAAACAAAAATACGCGCAAAAATATACGGTGACATATGCAATCTAAAGTTAACAGAAAACCGCAAAGCAATTGCAAAGGCAGGAATAGATAACGTGGCATTAACCGTTCAAGCGTTATGCGCTGATGTTGCAATTGGATACCCAACAAAGAAAGAAGGCAAACAATGAGTTACAAAGATGAGCGAGTAATGCTCGAAACTAAAATTACAAAACTTGTAACTGATAAATACGGAGATGAAAGTATTCCGTTTCTTGTTGGTGCTATGTCAACTTTATGTTCGGATGATCAATTGCTGGCTTTCATTAAACACTTGGAGCAATCATGACCCATGATGAAGTTATAGCGCGGATTGATGAACTCGTTGGTGAATTGTATAACTATGATTTCTCTATTGATGATGTAGAGGAGCGATAATGTCTGATGAATCCGTTTTAGATTATATTCAATCTCATATTGAAGATTTGCATGCCTGCCTAGCGGAAAACATGGTGAGTGGAGAATACTGTGAAGGTGCTATTGAAGCATTGGAACATATTCTAGCAAAGTTTGGTAGAGAGTAATGGCTACTAAATTAACTATATGGATTGATGAGCGAGTCGCCAAATTAAATGAATTGATTAACAACCCTTGCGCTTGGGGTATTGAAACCGAGATTGAATACCGCGCCTCTCTCCTAGCCCTTCGTGCAGTAGTGGAGTTGCATAAGCCTAAGTATTGGGAAAACATTCACGATTCTAGTTGGAATGGCAATGATTGTTCCGTTTGTTTTACCGATGGCAATTTGGAAGTGCCTTCGGCAAGGGTTCGTTATCCCTGCCCAACTATTCAGGCTATTGAGAAGGAGTTGAAGTGAACCTAGACGAATTAATTTGGCAATGCGGAGATTGCGGTAATACCTACGAATACTCAGTTAAGTATTGTGTTAATAACTTGCTCGATAAATTAGCAGCAGAGAAGGTTCACCATGACTTTATGGAAGAGCAATACGCGAATGAACCTAATCAAACAACTAAAGATGCTATTGAGGAAGCGAGGAAGATGAATGACCCACGATAAATTGCTGGCAAGCATAATTGATTACGGGCAAAATGGTCCAATAGATTATGGTCAAATTGATTTATCAAAAGCCCTTCGTGCGGTAGTGGAATTACATAAGCCAGTTGAAGTTCCTCATAATGATTACGCTACTGGACTGGGTTGTTCTGCACCTAGTTGCCTTGATAAATATGCTGAACCCAGCCCTTACCCTTGCGAAACTATCCAAGCCATAGAGAAGG
>TBL_comb47_HYPODRAFT_10007100_pt1 | contig 11891 bp, 10 predicted proteins | sample TroBogypolimnion_40_FD_10682 | JGI IMG/M metagenome (IMG submission 10682) | reverse complement strand
GGTATAAATGTATAAATATTTTAATTATTCGTTGGTATAAAGTAAATAAGTATATACAAAAAATATTTTTGTATGTAATTATATTAATGATATCTGATTCGGAAAATAATACATCAATAACTTTAAATCAAGGTATTAATTTTAAAAATTACCAGAAAAAAATAAATAATAGTGTAGCGAAACAAAATAAAAATTTTATAGAAGGATTTGACGGGACAGGTTCGCAATTTTTACAAGATAATAAAGAACAAGTTCAAAACGCTACCCAAGAATTGGATGCTCTTAAAATACAATTTTCTAGTCTTTTAGAACGTTATAATACATCAAATACCCAAACAGTTACAACAACTAAAAATTTTATCAATGAACCTCCTCCAGCTAATCCAAATATCGGGAAAAATTTATATGTTAATTCAATGGTTCAAAATAATGAAGCGGATTATATTGGAGCTTATAATGATGATTCTAATAAACCGTCAATGACAAGATTGCCTGGTGTTGGATGGAGTATAGGTAATTATGAATCGTGTAAAAATGAGGCAATTAGATTGGGAAAACAATATTTTGGATTGGAAGGTATTCCACAAGGAGCAAAACAAGGTTCTACTGCTCCTGCTCGTATGGATGAATATAATAATATGCATTGTTCCGTTACAAGTAATATAGACGATGTTACAAAATACGGAAAAAATATACCAAAATGTAATATAGATAATGCTGATGGTAAAATATATGGAAATAATATGATAAATGCTTTTTATAAAGCAGATGGTACATATATGGGTTGTTATAATGATAAAATAAGTAAATCATATGATAGTCTTCCAAATTGTTTTTATAATTGTTATTCGGGAGCTAATGATACATGTGTATGGAAGGGGGCTGGTTTTATAGATAAAACAGCATCATGGATTTGGTATACACCAAATTACTATGAAGATGCTCCTGTTAATATTGGATTTCCTGAAACAATAATAACAAGTTATGAAAATTCTAGTACAATTAATATAAATGCTACACTTTATTCCATGTGTGATAATATGGCTGATATATATTTAAATTCAACTTATGTCGGTAATGTAAACGGAATTGGTTTGGGTATTGGAGGTAGTTCATTTCCAATTATTTTAATACCTGGAACAAATTATATATATGCGGAAGTTACAAATAGTGGTGGTCCTGGAGGATTTGTATTTTCTGTATTAACTCCAGATAAAAAAGTATTATTTAATAGTTATAATGGGTCAAAATATACAAATATTAGGGCACAATCATTGATAAATAATTTAGATAATGCTTTTTCAGGTAGAGCAATGGAACCAAGTGGTCCGATTTTTTCCAGTTTTACATCTGTATATTTACTTGGGTCTTTTAATATGGGTCCATGGAGTGCTGTAAATTTTATAGACAATACTGCTTCTTGGATTTGGTGGACACAAAACGCTCAATACGACGCACCAGCAAATTCAGTTGTACCTGTAACATTGGTATCAACATTTAATTATACTGGTTCTAGTTTTTTAAATGCTACAATTTATTGCATGTGTGATAATTTTTCAAGTGTTTATCTAAATTCATCTTTAGTTGGTAATGTTATAAATGGCTGGGAAGGAGGTGGTAGTGGTATTAAATTTCCTATATTAATATCACCAGGAATGAATTCTGTATATGCGGAAGTTTTAAATTATGGAGGTCCTGCTGGGTTTATAATGACCATTTTAGATGGTAATAATAAGGTGTTATTTAATACAGATTCATCTTGGAAATTTACAATTATTAGAGCAAATATGTTGAATAAATCAAATACGGATTTCACAGTTGATTCGTGTAAAAAATACGCAAATGATAATGGATTTTCATATTTTGGAGTTCAAGGAGGAGTATCTGGTAGTTCTCAATGTTATGTTGGTAATAATAGATATGCTGCAAATAGATATGGATCTGTTGAATCTGTATTACCGTTGGTTGGTCAAGGAGGAGTAACGAGGGATTATGGTACAAAATCTGTTAATACTGTTTATAAATTAAAAGAGGTGGGTTATCCTGAAAATATGGGTAAAATTGGATATATAGATAAAAATGGAGCAGTTGCGGAATATCCTTCAACATCAATAGAACCATTTACAAATATAAAAAATGATCTAAGTTGTCCAAAAGGAGTTGTAAATATTGATAGTATACAATGGCAGACTTTATCCAAGTCAGACTTAAAAATGGGTAAAAATACAAAATGTGGATTAGCAGTTGCGGTTGAACCGGACCAATTATCATCATCAGATCTTGGGAAACAACTTGAAAGTATGTCAAGTAAAATAATTGGTTTAATTAATTATTTAGGAGGAGTTGATTCTAAATTAATAGAGCAATCTGGTATTAATAAAACAGTATTAACTGATATGTTATCACAATATAAAAATTATAATATTAAAATCTCTCAATATAAAGATTTTGATAGTAGAAATATAAATGGAGTATTATCTGACAGTAAAATTACAATATTACATGAAAATTATATGTATATTATATGGTTCGTTTTAGCGATTATTTTCATTACAATAACAATTCGTTTTTATCAAAAATCTTTGGTGTAAACTAATGAAATTGAAATGAAAAGGAATTAATTTCCGAAATATTTACTGAAATAAATATAAATTAATATGTATATACAGAATGATAAAAAGTATAAATTCTTCAGTTAGAGAAAATTTTACATCTGAATTACAAACTACATCATCCGCAAAAGTATTAAATACGAATAATTCAGACTTGAATATTGAAAATATTCAAGAAGGTGAAGCTCAAACTTTATCAAGTATTACACAATTACAAATTATAGAAAAAGAATATTTTAATAATTTGGAACAAGGAATGGCAAATGGAACATTATCTGTTGAATCCAAAGATGCATTGGTTCAAAAAATAAATCAAATATCACAAATGCGTGTTAATTTGTATAAAAATTTAAATGGAATGTATAGTTTTTATAAATCAAACATTTCTGAAAAACATGATGCTTTATCAGATCAAGTTGTTGCGATTGAAATAGTAGAAAGCGAATTAAACGAGTCTAAAAATAGATTAAAGATTGTTGAAGAAGATAAAACAAATAAACTTAAATTAGTGGAAATAAATTCATATTATGGAGAAAGATTTAATGATTATGCTAATATTATGAAAATAATTGTTTATTCTTGTATACCCATATTAGTTTTAACATTTATTAAAAATCGGGGATTTATTCCTCCTAATATTTATACAATTCTTATGATTGTGATAATTGTTTATGCTTTAATTTATTTAGGATATCATTTATTGAGAACATATTCTCGCAATTCAATGAGGTATCAAGAATATGATTGGTTTTTTAATATATCAAAAGCTCCAACAGTTGATAAAAATGGTTCGAATATAACAGATCCTTGGGCTAAAATTGGTATAGTATGCTATGGTCAAAATTGTTGTTCTGAAGGAGAAATATATAATTCTGATCCTTCTGTAAATAAATGTGTTCCAATGTAATAATATAATGTAAATTATTTATATATTTATAAATATATAAATGAAACGAAAAACAGTTAAACGAAAAACAGTTAAACGAAAATCAGTAAAACGAAAAACAGTAAAACGAAAAACAGTAAAACAGAAAAATAAAAAAATGATGGGTGGTGCCATTTTAGGACATGGTGTTGATGGATGTGTTATTGATTCGGTATCTTGTAATAATAATGAAATAAATGAAAATAATATTATTGCAAAAATTTTTAAAAAAGATATAAATATTAATAAAGAATTACAAGAAAAATTAATTGAGATTGATCCAATGGGAAAAAGGTTTATTCATTATCAATTTTGCGATGATCCGAAATTTAATAATACCGCAGATATAACGGAATGTAAAGTTCTGACTAAATCTGAATTAAATACTTCACTTATTGCTTTTATGCCTCATTTGGAACCATTGAATAATCCAAAGGAAATGACCAGGGATCAGTATAGATATTTACGAGCTTCAATAGAATTATTACACGACAATAATATTAGTCATGGAGATTTACCTGGAAATGTTATGATTGATGTTGTAGATAACCTTCCTCGTATTATTGATTGGGAACACGCAGAGAAAGGTGTCATTGATTTTAAAATGGATAAAAATTCATTTTTAACTAATTTTGCAAGTAAACGAATATAATATAATATTATGAATATATAATATTAGTATGAGTTGTAATATAGGAGAAATTTCACCCGCATCTCAAGAAACATTAAATCAATTAACAAAAATAGTAAGTAGCTCTTCACAATTAATATTATGTCCTCCTGGGTCAGATTGTGATAAGACTAAAAGAACAAACGATTTATATCAAAAATATATAGATGAACAAGCAATATTAAAAAATGCTCCAAATAATGTTAATACCGCTGAAAAGAATTATTATACATATTCACTTGGAGAGAATGGGTATAATGATTTTGAAGATAAAAAAATAAATTCTCAAATTGATAAAATAATAGTGGATAAAACAAATGAATTTGAAGGACAATTGGATCAATGTAAAACATTAAATAATTCAATGGAGTATGTTATTACAAATATTAATAATGTAAAAGAATTAAATGATAAATATAAAAAAGAAAATTTAGAATTAAAAGATGATATTATAAATGGTGGATCTGATATATTAACAAATGATAGAAAATCTTTTTACGAAAAACAAAATTATGACACTTTATTAAATTGGAATAGATTATGGTTTTATATGTATTGTTGTTTATTATTTGTATTTATAATAATGATTTTTATAAGTAATACTAATAATTATTCATTTAGATTTAAAATGGGATTAGTGGTTTTTTTTTGTATATATAATTTTTTATTTTATCATTTTATTTTATATGTAATTTCTTTTGTAAAATATATAAATAAATTATTACCTAAAAACACTAATACATATTTTTAAAAATGTATCAATTCTAAATCTTTTAAATTCCAATATTCACATTTATTTCCTGGAATGGGGCGACGAATAATAAACGGTATTCTTTTTTGATTTAATTCCATTTCTGCAATAATATATCCATCAATAATTCCATCAGGAACTTTTACAAAAGGTGTGGCACTACTATTTATTTGTTTTGCTCGTTGACCTAAAATTTTAGCCTTTTCATATTTTGTTAGATATGGTATTGTTTTATGTAAGTCATCTATTATATTATTTTTATCGTCTCTTATTAATTTTGTTAAATGAATAATTTCATTATAATTATTCATATTACATTCGGGATGGTATTCTAATATATAATTTTTAGACATTTCTGAATTAAATTTTTGTAAATAAAATTCGTCTGGTTCTTCTAATTCATTTGCCATATCATTGTCCACGTCATCATCATCGCCATCATCACCATTTTCTTTAGATCCTCCGTTAAATTTATTACCACTTGATTTTTTATATCCACCAACATTATCATCATTCTCATCATCATCTTCATAAATATCGTCATCGTCATCATCATCCGTGTCATTATTTATAATACCATTTTCATCATCATCTTCCACGACTTCTCCAATAATAATATTATCTCCTTCATCTTCATCTCCTTTTTGAGAATTATTCTGTTCAAAATCATCATCACCATCATCAGTAAAATCGTCATTATCAATATCTTCAATATCTTCATTATCATCGTCGCTTAAATTTTCAATATCGTCATTATTAACACTCATTATAATATATATATTATTATACTTTAAATGAGTTTTTTAAATCAATTTTAATTATTAATATAAATATTTATTTTCCTTCATCTGATTTCCAAACAGTATCACACGAACTACATAAATATATATATTTCATATTTAAATCATCGTATCTAATATATATAATTTCTCTCTCTTCGTCTAAAGTATTTGTTTTACATTCTTCATTGACACATTTAATTTTATTAATTCTTGGTAATGTTGGATCAAGTTTTGTATATTGTGAAATAATATGTGAAATTGAAGTTTCATTTTTTTTAATTTGTATATTTGAAATGGAAATATTATCATTCAAAAAATCTTCATTTCCACAATTTCTACAATAATAAACTAATTTATTTGTGTTTTCGCTATCTATGCGTATATAATACATATTGTTGCACATATTACAAAAATGCATTCTTAATATAATAATATAAGATACATTTATATTATTATTTTTATTCAATTTTTATTTAAATCCACATCCACTTTTAGAAAAAGTGGAGCAAAAATTGTATCCGAGATTATAAATCCACTTTTAGAATTTTCTCTCCATTTTATAAAAAAATTGAAATGGAAATTATAAATGTAATATAATATACATTGAAAATAAAATAGAATGAATTCAATTAATATTCCAAACATTAACAAAATTAATATTCTAAACATTAACAAATTTAATATTCCAAACATTAACAAATATAATTATAAAGTGATAAATGGATCTCTTGTAGTCGAGAGAATAAATCCATTTGTTGATGAATCTACACTTTTTCGATATAATTTATTAGGCAGTAAATTAGTGGAGTTTATAATTGATGATGTTATTATTGATGTTAAAAAATATATGAAAATACTTAATTTTCTATACTTGAACATGAACAAAGAAACTATATTACAAAATACAACTTTAAATATATCAATTCAAGAAATATATGATAAAGGATTTAAATATTATGAAAACCTTGGATTATCTATTCAAGGCGCTGATGCAAGAAGAACACTGAAAGAAATAATTAATATTATAAGAGTTAATAAATCCAACATGGAAATGACAATTAAATTAAAAACAGATGAAATTGTTTGTTTTATCATTTCAAATGATATTTGATATGATATTTATTTTATAAAATTATAATACAATTACTTAATGCTAATATTAGTTTTATAATCTCGGTTACAATTTTTGCTCCACTTTTTCTAAAAGTGGATTTAGTTTATCTCGCAATTCTTTATAATTAACAACAACATTCATAGAATATAATGACGTGTTATATGTTTTAACTTCTGGATATTCTATAATTTTATTATCAACAAATGATACAATTTTATCATAATTTTTTTTATAATTCTCTTCAACAATTGGATAAAATTTATCAAAATCTTTATTATATATTTCTGGGGTTTTATTTACAATTTTTAAAATAGCAATATCTATATTTTTATATTCAATAATTCGGGTATAATTCAAAAAATCAACATGTTCTCTATTAATTCCAGGCTCATTTAATAACGGATCTTTACATAATAAAGTACATAATGTTAATAAAATGGTGGAAATTGTTTGACATGAAGTCCATTGTTCTCCTCTCCAAGTATTTAATAAAGATATACATACTTTTTCATTTGTATATAAGTTTGGATTAAAACGAATTTTATCACCATTTGTCTTGTATAAAACAGTGGGAGGTGAATATGGATAATTTTCAGGATAATTTAACTCAAAAAAATAATAACCTCCAAAATAAGGAGTATCCAATGGACCGATTATTAAAGCATACCCCTTTAACACATCATCTTCATCATGTGAATAAAAAATATTATTATCCGTTAATGGATTTTTAATTAGGTGTTTTACATCCTTTACAAGCCTATTTATTGTTTCTTTTGAAATTATTTTCATATTTTTTTGTGATGATTTTGAGCTCATTGTATAATAATAATAATAAATACCCTTTAAGTCTTTTTGAATATTACAATTATGATTTTTATCAATTATAATTAATAAAAAAATTGAATATAGAAATATATTTATTAATATATTATACCAATATAATAATGAGTGTTGTTTCTTATAAAGATTTAAATGAATTTTTATCTAAACATAATGCTAAAGCTGTGGATAAAAATAAAGAAAATAATATTATGACACATACAAGAATACCCGACGCGACTTTAAATATTTATGGAGGGTCTTATATTATACCCAAAGAAGATTTACCTACATTTATGACGTTGTATCATAAATCTGTTTTTGTGAATAAAAAGATGGAATATTTAACCGAGAGACAAATAGATGTTTTAAAAGGAGACGGTAATTGTGGTCCACTACTGATTGACGTTGATTTACGATATTCATATGATACAAATACAAGACAACATACAAGCGAACATATTTTAGATTTGATTAATTTATTATATTTAGAAGAAATAAAAAATATGTTTGTAATTGAACCAGGCAAATCATTTCCAATCTATATATTTGAAAAACCAAATGTAAATAGATTGTCTGATGGTTCATTAACAAAAGATGGAATTCATATAATTATTGGAATTCAAATGGATCATATATTACAAGTTATTTTGAGAGAACGAGTTGTATCAAAAATAGGCGAATATTGGGATCTTCCTTTAATAAATGATTGGGAATCTGTATTTGATGAAGGTATTAGTAAAGGGACAACCAATTGGCAAATGTTTGGTTCAAGAAAACCAGGGAATCAAGCTTATGAATTAACCCAATATTATATAGTATCGTTTGACTCAACTGAAAATCAATTTATACTTGATGAAAAAAACGCAAAAGATTTTGATTTTTCTAAAGATTTGTTTAAATTATCAGCACAATATAGCGAACATATTAGTTTTGAATTATCTGAATCCATTAAAGAAGAATATGAGAAAAAATGTAAAACGAGAAATAATAAAAAAACTAAAAAAATATCAAGTAAAACTAAAATTAATTTATTATGTGATGAAATAAGTGAAGTATTTGATGGTGATATTCAATTGACAGATATTGATTGTATTGAAAAATTAAACCAAGCTGTTAATCAAATTTTAAATTCTCTAAGTTATCAAGAATTATATATTAAAGAAGCACATGATTATGCTCAAATATTACCAGAAAAATATTGGGCTCCAGGTTCCCACAGTCTTAATAGACTTGTTGGATTTGCTTTAAAACATACAGATGAACGATTATTCTTATCTTGGGTATTGTTAAGAAGTAAAGCGTCTGATTTCACATTTGATACCATCCCTGATTTATATTCACAATGGTGTAAATATTTCAAGGGTAAAACAAATGGAGTAACCATGCGTTCTATTATATTTTGGGCCAAACAAGAAGCTCCTGAAGAATATGAACGAATTAAAAAGGAAACATTATCACATCATATTAATCAAACATTAATATCTCCAACTGAATTTGATTTTGCTGTAGTATTAAATTACATGTTTAAAGATACTTTTATTTGTAATAGTTTAGTATCAAGATCATGGTATGTATTTAAAAATCATAGGTGGGTTGTAGATAGAGGTCAAACATTACGAATGGCTATTTCAGTTCAAATGTATGCATTATATTCAGAAAAATGTGACGAAATTCAATCACAAATGACCAATTTTGACCAAAGTGATGAACGTTTTGTTTCTCTAGGCAAACAATTAAAAATTGTTAGAGAAATAAGTGCAAAATTAAAACGAACAAATGATAAAAATAATATCATGAGAGAAGCATGTGAGTTATTCTTTGATGAAAATTTTGATAAAAATATGGATTCAAATAAATGGTTATTATGTTTTAAAAATGGTGTTGTTGATATTAAAAATAAAGAATTTAGAAATGGACGACCTCAAGATTATATTACAAAATCAACAAATATAATATATAAAGAATACGATCATGTAACTGATTCTGAAATATCTGGTAAATTGATGACCTTCATGGATCAATTATTTCCAATAAAATCATTAAATACATATATGTGGGAACATTTATCATCTGTTTTAATAGGTGAAAATATCAATCAAACATTTAATATATATAGAGGTAGTGGAAGTAATGGTAAATCAATTTTAACAGATTTAATGGTCCAAACATTAGGAGAATATACAGGAACTGTACCAATAACTCTAGTTACGGAAAAAAGAGTAAATATTGGAGGAACGTCATCTGAAATTATTCAATTAAAAGGTATTAGATATGCTCTTATGCAAGAACCATCAAAAGATGCCAGAATTAATGAAGGTATGATGAAACAACTTACAGGAGACTCTACTTTATCTGGGAGAGCATTATATTGCGAGTCTGAAACATTTGCCATTCAATTTCATCTGGTTGTTTGTACCAATACATTGTTTGAAATTATGAGTAATGATGACGGTACTTGGAGAAGAATTCGTATTTGTGATTTTATGTCGAAATTTACAGATGAAACAACAAATATAGCACAATTAGCAAACACACAATATAATTTCCCCAAAAATAAAAATTTAAAAGATGAATTATCAGATTGGGCTCCTGTATTTGCTAGTATGCTTGTAAAACTAGCATTTGAAAATCAAGGAATAGTTAATGATTGTGATATTGTTAAAGGATCTTCAGATAATTATAGAAAAGGTCAAGACCATATTTCAGCATTTGTTAATGAAAAGATTAGTATTAAAGAAGGTAAATGTGTTAGACAACAAGAATTATATAATGAATTTAAAAGTTGGTTTCAAGAAAATCAAGGTTCAAGGAAACCTCCAAAAGGTATTGAATTATACGAATATATGGATCAGAAATTTGGAAAGATGAAAAAGAGTTCAGGGTGGGCTAATATTGAAATGGTTTATTCATATACAACCCCAGACCCATTTGAAGATGACGACCATTAATTTTACAAATAATGATGGGGTTTTGCTCCACTTTTTATAAAAGTATAATATACCCAATAAAGAATAAAATCTCGAGTAAGATTTTTGCTCCACTTTTTATAAAAGTGGAATATATGAGTCTTTGTAAATATAGAAATATTTTAGGAGAACCAAATAAAGGCGTTCATTCTTATCGTATTTTCAATATCGCCATTGTAGATGTTATAGCAACCATTTTAGTATCATATTTAATAGCATATTTAGGAAATTTTTCCTTTTTATGGACTTTAATTTTCTTTTTTACTCTTGGAATATTATTACATCATATTTTTTGTGTTCGTACAACCATAGATAAATTACTTTTTAGATAGTAAATAAATATTATACGTGTTTTATTATTCATTTAATTATAGTTGAATAATAAAATGAAAATAGCTCTATGTTTTTTAATAAGTTATGATCATAATCTATCAAAAGAAGATTTATGGATTGATTGGATAAAACCAAATAAAGATATTATTAATATTTATTTTCATTACAAATCCTTTTCAAAAATAAAATCACAATGGATACAAAAACATGCTATACCTGAAAAGTTTTTGAAAGAAACCGATTATAAACATGTTGTTCCAGCATATTTATCATTAATAAATTATGGATTGAATATGGATAAGGAAAATCAATGGTTTTGTTTTTTAACGGATTCTTGTGTCCCCATTATCTCTCCTCTATCTTTTAGGAAACTCTTTTTTGAAAATTATAATTATTCAATTATGAAATGGAGACCAATATATTGGAATATATATTATACTAAACGAGCAAATTTACACTTATTGAAAGAAGAATCACATTTACATAATACTCCTTGGTTTGTATTAAAGAGAGAAGACGCAATAAAATGTATTAAATATTCAGTAATAAATAAATATATTTATAATTTAATTTGCGAAAAATAATAAATATACAATGTTTTTGAGAAAAATAGGTCCATCATTCAATGATGATGTTTTAAAAAAATACCATGAAACGGATTTACATGACTATAAAAAAAAATGGAATTTAAAATTAATTGAATTTGAATTAAAAATTTATAAATATTCTTATTTATTTAAATACTATTTATTATTTGGGTCGTTTATTTTTTTATATTATTTTTATAGATATTGATTGATTTATTAACATTTCCAATTATTACCACAAGGAATACAAGAAACAAAATTAGTTGTCGGTTCATCACATGATCTTGTTTGAATACTTGTATATGTTGTTTCACGTGATCCACATTTTC
>TBL_comb47_HYPODRAFT_10007097_pt1 | contig 11892 bp, 5 predicted proteins | sample TroBogypolimnion_40_FD_10682 | JGI IMG/M metagenome (IMG submission 10682) | reverse complement strand
TGTCGCATTACCTCGATCTTCAGCGCTGGTGGATGGGCAGTCCGGTCGAGGAAGTGTTTTCGATGTCCGCCCCCAGTGTGGTCGATTATTATAACCATCCGGACAATCACCAGATCAGTCTGCGGTTCCAAAACGGGGCTATTTCCAATTTGAACTTTGTAGTGTATATAGGCGAAACCGATCACACCGACCCCTTGCTCGAAATGCTGGAAAAACAGGCCGACGACGGGCATTATCTGCAATACCATATTTTCGGGACCAAAGGCGCGATTGAAACCGACGTGTTCCGCCGCCGCATCCGCCGCTGGGAATTCAGCGATTCCCCCAAGCAACTGGTCAGCAAGATTGTCGAGAAAATCACTTTCCCGAAAGAGGAAGACCAGATATGGTTCCACAACACGCACGGGCAAAACGTCAGGATCGCGGAACTGGTCGCCAAAGGGCTGCCGCCGGAAAGCCCGGCTTCAGACGCCTATGAAACCATGGTTACCGGATTTGCCGCGGAGCAATCGGAACGCGAAAGACGCATCGTCAGGATTTCGGAGTTCCAGCAGTAACCGGAGCCTGCTTCTTTTCGCCATCGCCGCTGCCGGAGAAAAGCCAGACGGGACCATCCCAGAAAGCTTTTTCCAGCAGCCAGAACGGCGATCCAAGCACATAACATCCGGCAACGCCGCAATATTTGGAGGCGAAATCAATCGGCGGGAAAAATGCGTCTTCGTCGGAGAAATCCCATGTGCAGGTGTTCCATATCAGTTTTCCCGGCCACATTACAGTATAACCGACGCAAGAGAAAATGCCGCCGCCAAGCTGGGCCGGTCCCAGATAAACAAAATCCACCGGTCTGGCTTCTTTCCAGTAAACGCCGAAAGGATCGTGCCAGCGTTCAGGCGGCTTCGGATAACGGCGGTATGCTTCCTGTTCGGGGGGGGTGGCCGCACTTACAGGCTCAGTCTCCTGGGCAGCCGCAAAAGCCGCCCCTCCCGCGGCAAGCATTATCAGAAACAATAAGGTCTTCATTCGTTTCATCGGTAATTCCTTTCAATCCAGTTTTAAAAACTCAGGGTCAAGCATGTAACCGGGCCGGACACTGCTCATCGAAGACAGCATGTTCTGGCGGACATGCGGAATCCGCTGTTCCAGTTGATCGAGCATCTTGCCAAAATACGCCCGGTCGCCCGACTTTTCCAGTTGCCCTTCGTAAACACATTTCCCGCAGTCCGGAAAACCGAAAGTACGGGCACATTCGACAATCATCGCTTCCGGCACGTAGGTCAGCGGCCGGACAATCCGTAAATCCAGCACATCAGCCTTGACATTCGGCGCCATCGTCTTGATTCCCAGCCCACGCGTCAAGCTGATCAGCATACTGACGCAGACATCATCAAGATTATGGCCGAGCGCGATTTTCCGGCAGCCGAGCTCTCCGGCCTTGCCGTAGAGTTTGCCGCGCCGGATTCTGGAACACAGGACACAAGGGCGGGCTTCCGCGCCTTTTTCCTTGAGCAGCGCCTCCATCTCGATACTTACGACATGGTGAGTCCAGCCCTGTTCCAGCGCATATTTTTGAATCGCGGAGGGGTTGAATCCAGGGAAGCCGGGGTCGAAAGTGACAGCGGCAAGTTCGAAATCAACCGGGGCGTGGCGCTGAAGATGCGTCAACACATGCATCAGCGTCATGCTGTCCTTGCCGCCGCTCAGGCCGACCATCAGCCGGTCGCCGCCGGCAATCATCCGGTAATCAGCAACGGCCTGTCCGGCCAGCTTGCAGATTTTCTTGAATATTTTCGAATTCAGCGGATCAACATCCATACCGTACCCCTTGTTTTATAGTACAAGGGGATAGCATAAATTCACAACAGCAAGATTTCAAATTCCGGGAGTGAATAATTCAGCTTAATTGTTCTTCCAGAGCTTTAATCTTGGCTTTGACCGAGTCCGCGTCAAACATATAGCCTTGAGCTTCGGAATGATAGCCCAAACGCTTGTCTTTCTCAATAAAAGGCAGCGCTCGTTTAACGTTTTCCAGTTCGTCGGCGGCACATTTCAGGTATTCCGGCAGTTTGTCGGGGTTCCACTCTTTGCGCAGTTTGTAAGTCCGGAAGACATTATATGTGCTCCGGAAAGCTCCGCGACAGGCTTCCGCATTGGCCAATTCTTCCTCTGCATGTTTATCACTGACGCCGCTCAAACCAGTGCTCAACAACACCGTTCCGGCACGCCATTTTTCCGAAAGCAGCTTAAAGCCTTCTATAATCTCGTCCAGCGAAAAATCGGCAATTGCTCCGGAAACGTCATCGCCGCGTTCGTCCAGCAGCCATGACCGTCCGGCGGACTTGCCGTTAAGCGGTTCCGGCCTCGGCGTCATCGCCAGCGCGTAGTTGGTGGGACCGGCATACAGATACGGAATGCATAGCGGATAACTGTCCATTGCATCAGCAAAGTTATCCCATGCGGCAACGACTCTATCCGGCCTGCATCCGGGGAAATACTGTTCCGCGAATGTCTGAAGCGCCATCTTTTTATCATCCGGGCATTCCTTGCTCAAAAAGTAGTTGAATCCGGCGGTATTCGCCGTAATCATGCTGCCGAAATTCCAGCAGCCCATAAACCCGGCAAGATTATTTTTGCGCAGAAAGTCGGCCTTCTGGAAAAGATTGCCCAGGACCGGCAGATTCGGCACTGTCGCCAGTTCGTGAGTGGTGCCGAATTGAAGCTTCGCCAGACAGGACAGTCCGAGTTCACGGGCAAGCTCGAAAGATGCCTGGAACTGTTCGGACGGACCGGCATAGCCAATCGAATATTCATCTATTTTATGCTGTTTGTGCCCCAGCACGTCCTTGAAGCCGCCGCGCTCAAAATCCGCCATCAGGATAACGTCTTTCGGCAGCTTTCTGATGATTTCCGCACATGGAATATCAACATAAAATGACCACGACCAGTTCCAGGCAATGATTGCGAGGTCCTTTGATACTGAACGGATGCCATCCCGGATCAAGGCAATAACCTCGCTGACAATATCCTCCGGTTTGCGCTGTGCGCAACGCGGACACTCCACCGGCAGATAGCTGATCTCGCCCAAAGCGCCGAGCACCCGTCCGCGCCGGGCAACGCAATGCGCCGGATATTCAGAAGCGGTAATCATTATCAACCCGCCCAAACCGGGTAGGGCTTTTGCCAGATTGGCCGCCGCGTTTCTCAGATAGTTTTTGACTTTAGGAGTGGAAGTGCAGATGGAACGCACCTTGATAACTTGTCCAGGTTCACCCGACAACTCCTCTTCCTGACCGGCAACATCAGCATGGTTTTTCCAGAACGCTTCGTCGGAGACCAGAAGCGCCCGCGGCGGCTGCATGAAAATAAACACTTTGATGCCATATTCAGCGCTGCGTTCAATCAGCTCGCGCATGTTTTTCAGATGCACCGCGGAGTTGCGGCCGAACTCGGGGAATTCCTCCGCCGTAACCATATTATGCAGCAGACCATGTACCCAGATGCCATTGAAACCGGACTCCGCAATTCCTTTAAGCACTTCGCCGGTATAGACCTGCACCGCAGTTACGGTCTCGTCATGCAAATCGTTCGGGATCACCGTAAATTTGCCGAATTCACTGTAAGGGGAACGCCATATCTTGTACATATAAAATCCATCCGTTTTGATTCAGTTTGTATCCATACCATGATTTATAATATATTGATATAATTTATATGCAAGCATATTAAGCAAGAATATATCTGGTTTTTAATTATATCGATATATTTATTAAAGTTCGATATGGAGAAACTCCGGATAGTTTTCGGTCATGCTGGAAATGGCTTTGATATATTCCCGGACCAGAGCCCTGGAGCCGCAGATGCTCACCGCGCCGGCGTTTTTGCCGTCTTCGGTCGGCATCATCAGGTTGCCCAGCGCGATGAACCCGTTAATCTGCAAATCCGTAAGCGGACTGACGAACATTTCAGCGTCTTTGAGAATAGTCACCCCGGCGGTGCCGAGGAGTTCACCCATGGCGTCCGGCATGAAATATCTGGCGATATAGTAGAACATCGGATGAATCATCGCGTACAGTTCAAGCAATTCATAACTTTCGCTTTTACCCAGCCGGGTGGCGAACATCCGCTGGTTGAATTCCCGCTGAAAGTGCAAAAAGCCGTGAAGCGAATTTTTCTCGCTCCGGTACTTGTTGGGACGGATGACCATCAGGCTGATGTTGCGCTGGTCAACCGGGACATCTTCCATCAGCGCGGTATCCACCGGAAACAGGAATTTACGGTCACGGAAATATTCATGCTGGGCCAGTCCCCAGATGACCATGCTGGAAATCGAAGCGGGTCCGCCCATTTCGGCATAATACCGTTCATTCAGGTACTTCCTTAATTTTATCACTTTCTTGAAATCCGCATAAATCCTGGCGCGGAAAATCCTGTGTCCGAAATAGAAAACTTCAGGTTTGGCGGCACTGCTGTTCAAGGCCGGATATTTGATCTGCCCGGCAGAACCCCATTCATCTTTCAATTGCTGCATCATCTCCTGCATCGGCATGCCGTCCACCGGCACATGATGATATTGAAACCAGAAGTCAGCTTCGGCTAAATCATGGGTAAACCGGCAGACGATATTCAGCAATCCGAAACCGGGATGCCTGCGGGTTTTTAAATTCGGAGTCGCCAGTCTGGCCCTGATGCCCAAATCGGGATCTTCATTCCCCGGCAGCGTTTCAAACTGAACAACCGTGCCGTTCAAAACGCGGTCGATAAAATGCCGCAGTTCCTGCCGTCCGGCGGAAGACAGGCCTTTGATCGTCCCGGTCCAATTCCTCATCCGTTTATAAACCACCCAGGCCCGTTTACTGTCATTGACATTGTCCAGCGACTGGTAAATCTCCACCATTCGCGTTAACGCCGCAGTCATAATATTATCATCAATAACCGAAAATTTTGAACATTTTCTATCCAGATGCATAATCAGTTTACGCAGAACGCCGTCTTTGCTGAATTCGGCTTCGATTATATCAGTAAACAGCAGTTTCTTCCGCGTCGTGACGAAAAATCCCCAGTCCAACGCCCAGTGACAGTCCGGATTGCGGCTCAAATAATCCGCCAGCCGCTCGATCACTATCACATTCGCCTCTTCTTTATTCCGGGGGGGCTGCCTGTCGGCGGCGTAGGTCAGCCGGAACGCGGCCAGGATAAATTTCGAGTGTTCATTGCGGAGAAAAACGCCAGTCGCCTTGCGCCAGCCGTTTTCCTCCGCGCTAAAGCCGATTTTCTTCATCATCTGCAGTAATTTAATAAAAATTATCAGCGCGAATGTTCCGAAACTCCAGTGGTCGATCAGCCGCCGCATATGCAGCTTGCCGAGATATCGGGCCTGCTCGACCAACCCGGGAACCGGGCCTGCATTGCCGCTTTCCGGCTTACTTTCCGGAGTCTTCAGCGGTTCGGCGGCAACGGCTTCCGGCTTGCCGGTTTCCGGCGGAAATCCCAGATATTCAGCGATTATCCGCGCGGTCTCCCGCGGCATTTCCTCCTGCGGCGCATGTCCGCAGTCCGGAATGATTTGCAATTGCGCGTCAAAAAGCTCTTTCTGGAATAAAAACGCATCCTCAACACTGATAATCCGGTCTTCTTTTCCCCAGATAATCAGCACCGGAATATTGATTTTTCCAATCAGATGTAAAAATTTTTTCCCATTGGCTATCGCAATCTGCTTTGCCGACGAAATCATGCATTCCTTGGCTTTAGGCTGACGCAGCACATTGCCGTATTCTTTGACCGTTTCGCGGCTGATCTTGTTTACGTCATGAAATGCCTCTTCAAATACCAGCGCGGCCATCAGGTCTTCGTCAGCCAGCCGGATCAAAGGATTATTCGCCGAAGTGGCGGTAAGATCGTCAATAAAATCCGGCAGTTTCTGAAACACCCCGGCGCTGTCCAGCAGAATCAGTTTTGCTATCCGGCTTCTGACCTTCTCATTTATCAGTGAAATCAGGCTGATTACGCCACCCATCGAATGCCCGACCAGGATCACATCGCGCAAATCCATCCGCCGGATAAATGCGGAAAGAATCACCGCCTGGTCATAAGGCGCCAGAAAATCATCACATTTCTTTTCCGAATACCCATATCCCTTCAGGTCAATCGTGACAAACCGGAATTGCTGCGGCAAGTAACTGATCATCTTCATCCAGGTATAGGAAAATGACGCAAAACCGTGAACAAAAAGAATCGGCTGTCCACTGCCGTGATCAGTATATGCAATCGAAACTCGATTTATCCTGACAAACTTATAGTCCTGAACATCCATAACACAAAAAACTTTCCGGGTTAATTGACATAATAACCAGAACCTGAATTGTTCTCAACCCAAGCAGGTATACAATACGTTATTTAAATTCGAAATCAATATAAGCTGCATTCTTTTTAAAGTTCTAAAGTTCCGCACTTCCCTCATTTGGGACATCTGCTTCCCTCATTCTGGACAATACCTAACCACAGAGACACAGAGACACAGAGAAATCTTTTTTTACACATTTGGATCAACCTCATCTTGGACACGTCCATTATGGACACTATACCCGCACATTTTGGACATCACGTCCGCATGGCATTTCCGAGGTTTAGAGACCTTATAAGCACAACGTCTTTCAATTTTAACAACCATTTTGGACTTCCATGTGCAGAATGTTCCGGTATTGCGCCCTCTCTCTGAGAGGGAAGATTTAAAACCCCGTCCGAGACGGACGGCACTACAACAAAGCACATTTTGGACACCCGACCCGCTCATTTTGGACATACCCCTTGCATAACGTTTTTGCCTTTTTCACGTTCCATCATTTTAGAACTTTAGAACTTCTTCAACACTCCGAGACTTTGGAGTGCCGTTGAGCACAACGGTTCCGGTGTAGTGCCCTCGCTCTGAGAGGGAAAATTTAAAACCCGTCCGAGACGGACGGCGCTACAACAGAACCCATTTTGGACACCCGACCCGCTCATTTTGGACATACCCCTTGCATAACATTTTTGCCTTTTTCACGTTCCATCATTTTAGAACTTTAGAACTTTAGAACTTCTTCAACACTCCGAGACTTTGGAGTGCCGTTGAGCACAACGGTTCCGGTGTAGTGCCCTCGCTCTGAGAGGGAAAATTTAAAACCCGTCCGAGACGGACGGCGCTACAACAAAGCACATTTTGGACACCCGACCCGCTCATTTTGGACATACCCCTTGCATAACGTTTTTGCCTTTTTCACGTTCCATCATTTTAGAACTTTAGAACTTTAGAACTTCTTCAACACTCCGAGATATTGGAGTCCCGTTGAGCATAACCATTCCGCTTTTTTACATCTGCGGCCATCTGTGTCATCTGTGAATCACTCCGAGGGTTTAGAGTCCCGTTGAACACCACCGTTTTAACCACACAGGGAAAAAGTTATTTAACAGGGATGAACAGGATGGACAGGATTTTTTATTATAATTCATTGTCTATTCTGTTCATTCCTGTTAACTTGCTGGTTTTCATATAATTTATCCTGTTTATCCTGTCTATCCCTGTTAACTCTGTTTTCATGGTTCCCCATTTTTAAAATTATAAAATTTAAATCAAAGTCTACATATATAGTAGTCTTGTCAATCCAATGATATGCAAATGATTTAAAACAAGGATGTTAAATCAAGTTTTATGCAAAATTAAACAGGGCTTGCCCGCCGTAGGTGAAATCGGGGTCAAGTAAAACCGCAGTCAAAATTACTTTTCGGTGTTTTCGTTGCTTAAATATTGTGGACAATATGTCGCTCCGCTGGAACTAAAAATTTATTTTATGTGGTTTAAAGCTATTAATATTCCGCGCCGCCGGCGCTTTTAATACGGAGAGTAAAGCCGGTTTTACCATGAAGAACATTTACCAACCTATGGTGGGTGAAGAGAATGAAGGTAAGAAATAGCAGCAGTCAGCATATAACTGCGATGGTCGCAGTTATATGCTGCTACTGGTTTTCCTCTGTGCGCGCTGTGCTCTCTGTGGTAAAAATGGATTTTTTGGTGTCTTTCGTGGATAAAATCTAAAGCCGGTCAGACGACCGGTGCTCCCAGGCTTTGGCTTCATGCCCTTCATGGTGAAACTGTCTTTGTCTTTTGTGGATAAATTTTAAAGCCGGCCAGGCGACCCTCCAGAGGCGGACAAGCCGGCGCTCCCAGGTAAAAGAATTCGGCTGTAATTTTTTGTTAAGGCGTAACCAAAAGTGGATTTTTTACGACTACTAATAATGTTGTCGCATTCCGGACAAATAAAGGGTCAAACAGGTTTGCGGTTTTATTACCGCCGGCCTGTTATTGGCATTTTTACAGTTGAAGACTAGAGCAATACAAGGTATATTGTTTGGTTCTGCATTTCAATGAAAACCGGCACAGGCAGTCATTGTATTAAAAACCATGGAGTTGAAGTATTTATTATGAGACAAAAAAAATCGTCCTGCGGAATGTTAATGGCGCGGGTTATGCTATTATCAGCGCTGCTGTTGTCAGCAGGCTGCGACAAAAAAGAAAAAGTTCGTGAATTGCCGGCGGTGCCGGTGGCTATCGAGCGGGCAAAAGTCAAAGACATGCCGTTGCAAATCAGTACTTTCGGCAGAGTGGAAGCATATTCTGAAATTCCGGTTAAAACCATGGTTTCCGGACAAATCAGTCGTTTCTTCACCAAACCCGGCGATTACGTTAAAAAGGGCGATGTGCTGCTGGAGATCGACAAACGTCCTTATGAAGCCGTGCTGCAGCAATGCCAGGCGGCCTTGGCTAAAGACAAAATACTGCTGGAAGACTATATCCGTCAGGCGGAAATGAAAGAACGTCTGCTGGCGTCCAGCGCCATTGATTCCAATTCCACTAAAACAATGCGAGCCCAGGCCGAATCTCAACGGGCTCAGGTTCTTTCTTCCGAAGCCGCAGTCAATAACGCCCGGCTTAACCTGGAATATTGCACCATCAGATCGCCGATTGACGGACGGACCGGCGATATTCTGGTTTACGAAGGAACAGTGGTAAAAGCCAATGACATTGATATAATTCAACTGGTCCAGCTTAAACCGATCTATGTTGTTTTTGCGCCGCCGCAATTGAATCTGCCGGAAATTCAATATTTCTTCAAACGGGGTAAATTGGTTGTCCATGCCCAGGTCCCGGTGAAGGGCGGAGCTGAAGCTGACGGGGAACTCACCTTCATCGACAGCGTAATCAATCCCACCTCCGGCACAGTCAAACTGAAAGCGACGTTTCCCAATGAGGATATTCAATTCTGGCCGGGCCAGTTCGTCAATGTGACGCTGACCCTGACGGTGGAAAAAAATTGCGTGGTAGTGCCGTCACAAGCGGTTTCCAACGGTCAGGACGGCAGCTACGTCTTCGTAGTCAAACCGGACAACACCGCCGAGTATCATCCGGTAAAAGCAGGCCGTTCCCTGAACGACGAAACCATCATTCTCGAAGGACTTAACGGCAACGAAAAGGTTGTTACCGACGGACAAGTCCGCCTTTATCCCGGCGCTAAAGTTTACGAACCCGCCAATGGCGCCACGGCAGCGCCGGCAAAAAAAGATAAAGACAATAAAGCCGGCGGCAAACCGGCATCTGAACTTAAAACTTTCGTTCCCGCAAAACCTTGAGTTAAACCATGAATCTTTCAACTTTTTTCATTAAACGCCCGGTCATGACTTCGCTGCTGACCGGCGGATTGATTATTTTCGGCACGATGTCTTTTTCCAAGCTCCCGGTAAACGATCTGCCGAATGTGGATTTTCCGATGATCACGGTCACGGCGAATCTGCCGGGAGCCAGTCCGGAGACAATGGGCTCTTCCGTTGCCACGCCGCTGGAAAAACAGTTCTCCACTATTGCCGGCCTGGACATGATGACCTCAACCAGTTCGCTGGGGAGCACCGTAGTCACGCTTCAATTCAAACTGGAACGGAATATTGACGCGGTGGCCCAGGATGTGCAGTCGGCCATTTCGCAGGCCGCGCCGAAGCTGCCGAACAACATGCCCACCCCGCCCTACTATAAGAAAGTCAATCCCAGCGATATGCCGATTCTCTATCTGGCGCTGACCAGCAAAACGCTGCCGCTGTCCATGCTGGATTATTATGCCCAGACGGTGATTTCACAACGGCTTTCCACTCTGGACGGAGTTGCCCAAGTCATAGTGATGGGTTCGCAAAAATATGCCGTCCGCATCCAGCTTGATCCCAAACTGCTTTCCGCCTGGCAGTTGGGCATTGACGAAGTTGAAACGGCCATTTCTTCCGCCAATGTCAACCAGCCCACCGGCACCTTGAACGGAAGTCACACTTCGCCGATCATTCAGGCCAACGGACAGTTACTCAACGCCGACGCTTATAAGCGCCTTGTTATCTGTTATCGCAACGGGGCTCCGGTCAGGCTGCAGGATGTTGCCGAGATTTACGACAGCGTCGAAAATAATTTAACCGCCGCCTGGGCCGCTTCAGGGGGCGAACAGACCCGCGCCATCATCTTGTCCATTATGCGCCAGCCGGGTTCCAATACGGTTGCGGTCGCTGAAAGCGCCAAGGCCCTGCTCCCGGAACTCTCCAAACAGCTTCCCGCATCGGTCAAGATGATCAAAATGCTGGACCGTTCCGAAACTATCCAAAGGTCAATTCATGACGTTGAATTCACCATGATCCTGACCCTGTTTCTGGTGGTGCTGGTAATCTTCCTCTTTCTGCGCAATGTCCGCGCGACAATCATCCCCAGCCTGACGCTGCCGATGTCGGTGCTTGGCACTTTTATTGTCATGTATTTGTGCGGCTACAGCCTCGATAACCTGTCGCTCATGGCGCTGACGCTGTCTATCGGGTTCATTGTGGATGACGCCATTGTGGTGCTGGAAAACATCTTCCGCCATGTGGAAATGGGCAAATCCGTGCGGCAGTCCGCCATTGACGGTTCCGGCGAGATTTTTTTCACCGTAATTTCCATGACCCTGTCGCTGGCGGCAGTGTTCATTCCGGTCATGTTTATGGGCGGTATCGTCGGCATGTTCTTCCGGGAATTCGGGGTGGTAATCGCGGCGGCGGTGCTGGTTTCCGGGATTGTGTCAATTACTCTTATCCCGATGCTCGCCAGCCGTTTCCTGAAGAAGCAGATGGTTCTTCAGCACCATGAACATCACGCTCACGCTCCGGTCAAAACCGGCCCGGCGACAGGCATGATCGGGCTTTACGAACGAAGCCTTACCTGGTGTATTGACCGCTGGAAAATGACTATTGTTTTTTCCGCGATCATTCTGGCCGCAACCATCGGGTTGTTCATTATCATGCCCAAAGGCTTCCTGCCGCAGGAAGACATGAACATGATCTCCGGGCAAACCGAAGCAGCGCAGGGTATTTCTTTTACAGAATTGAAGAAGCAGCAGTATCTTGCCGCCGAAATCGCCCGCCAGGACCCCGATATTGAAATGGTCATGTCCCGTTGCGAAGGCAATACCGGCGGCCTCTTTTTACGTTTGAAACCGCGCTCCGAACGCAATCGCTCGGCGGAGCGTATCGTCGCTGATTTAAAGCCGAAACTGGCGGTTATTCCCGGCATCAAAACCTACCTGACGGTTCCCCCGGTCATTAATATCGGCGGACGCCGCACTAAATCTCTGTATCAATATACCTTGACCGGTTCCAACACCAAGGAACTCTACGCCGCGGGTCAGAAGGCGGAAAGGGCCATGCGCCAGTTTCCTGAACTGGAAGACGTTACCAGCGATCTCCAGATTGCCAACCCGCAGATCAATTTGAATATCAACCGCGACAAGGCGGCGTTATTGGGAATACAGGCGGCACAGATCGAAAGCGCTTTATATGATGCGTTCGGCCCCCACGACATCTCCA
>TBL_comb47_HYPODRAFT_10007096_pt1 | contig 11893 bp, 11 predicted proteins | sample TroBogypolimnion_40_FD_10682 | JGI IMG/M metagenome (IMG submission 10682) | reverse complement strand
ACCCAACTGATGGAGGTGGCACAGGTCTACCGGCTGGGCCGTTTTGCGCGTTTTTTCAAGGTGTACCTGCCGCAGCTCTATCCCTATCTGTTCAGCTCGGCGCGCAACGGACTGGCGCTGATCTGGAAGATTGTGCTGGTAGTGGAGCTGCTGGGTCGCAGCGACGGTGTGGGCTTTCAGATTGGCAGCTTTTTCCACTTCTTCGACATCTCCAGCATCCTGGCCTACACCCTGGCTTTTTCGGCTGTGATCTTTTTACTGGAGGCGCTGCTGCTGCGTCCGCTGGAAAACCGGCTCAACCGCTGGCGCCTATGAATATCCTGTCCGTCACCATCAGCACGAAACGCTATCCCAACGGCCGCTGCGCGATTGAAAACCTGTCGTTCAGCGCCAGGCCGGGCGAATTTGTGGCCATCGTCGGCCCGTCCGGGGCAGGCAAGACCACCTTGCTGAAAATCATCAGCGGGCTAGACACCGACTTTGACGGGCACTTGGAGTTGGCGGGCCAGGCGCGCGTGGGCTTTATGTTCCAGGAGCCGCGTCTGATGCCCTGGCTGACGGTGGCGCAAAACCTGGCATTGGTGGACCCCAGCGCCCAAGGTTCGCGCCTGGCAGAGGCCCTGGAGCGGGTCGGACTGCGGGACTGCGCCGGCCTGTTCCCCCGGCAGCTCTCCGGCGGCATGCAGCGGCGCGTGGCCCTGCTGCGCGCTTTTCTGGTGGAGCCGCGACTGCTGCTGATGGATGAGCCCTTTCAGTCGCTGGACGGCCCCACCGCCGAACAACTGCGCGCGCAATTGCTGACGCTATGGCAGGCGACCAAGCCCACGGTGCTGTTTGTCACGCACAACCTTCAGGAGGCCTTGTCGCTGGCCGACCGCGTGCTGTTTTTGTCGCCGGGGCCTTCGCGCATTGCACTGGATTTTGCGGTCGATGCAGACCGCCCGCGCGGCCTGAACGGCCATGCCGTGCAGCGCCTGAGTCGGCAATTGTTGGCCGACTACCCAGACCTGCTCAAGGGGCGGATCGCCGCCCCTGCCTAGGCCTGTGCGATGAGGTTGTTGCTCAGCGCGGTGTTGCTGGCGCCGTAGCCCAGGTTTTGCTGCATCTGGGTCAAGAGCGCCTGCAAGGTGGCCTGTGAGGTGTTTGACGCAGTGCTGGTAGTGCCAGTCCCGCTGGACGTAGCACTGGATGCAGTGCCGGTGGTGCTGCTTCCCTGCAAATCGGACGCCAATTGGGCAAAGGCACTTTGCAAGGCCGCAGGTGCCTGCCCATTGCTGACCTGAGACACCAGCGCCGACAGGCCGGCTGCGAAATTGCTGGCGCCGCCTGCACTCGAGCCGCTGGCCGATGTGCTGGAGGATGCCGACGCGCTCTCACTCTTGACCGCCTGGAACAGCGCCTGCATGAACTGGCGCATGTCGGACTTGACCTTGCCGGTGGCGGATGTGGAGCCATCGGAATCACCATCGCTGTCGGTGCCGGCCGTGCTGGAACTGCTGCTCGAGCTGCTGCTGGTGGCGCCGGTGGCTGGCGTCAAGCCCAGGCTTTGCAAGGCCTGCGCCAGCGCGTCTTGCATGGGGCCTCCATGCCCATGGCCGCCGTGCCGTTTGACACTTTGCCCGCCGTCACCATCGGTGTCGGAACCGCTGCCCTGGACGGACTGTGAACCCTGCAGCGCAGTGGAGGGCTGCACGTAGCTGGAGGAAGAAATACTGCCGATGGCGCTCATGATGATCCCTTTGAAATGGTGAAGACTCCATTAGAATTCGACAGAAAATTTTATAAATCAAATGAAAAACGGCATTAACACCCCTATTTACCTATCTTTACCGCAGCTTTGTAAAGATAAGCATCGAGCTAGGGCAACGGGTCCTGTCGCATGCCGTCCATGCCGTGCTTGAAGCCAATGCTCTCCATGTGCAGTTCCACATCGGCGATGATGGTGTGCAGGGTCTGACTGCCCAACTCCTCCACCAATTGTTTTTCCATTTGGTAGCGCAAGGTCACCAAGGCTCTTAGCTCTGCCAGAAACGGTTGCTGGTGCGGCGCAAGCTTCAAACCCGGTGCCAGCGCACTGCGCAGCCCCACATCGGTACCGAGCTCCAGACCCAGGGCGATCGCCAGGCGCGCAATGCGGGTGTTGAGACCCTCGAGGGCGGCCTCCTTGCGCGCCATCAGGTCCACTCGAATCACCAGATCGGCTTGCTCGTCCACGGTAAAAGGGGCTGTGGGCTCGGACTGAGAGGGTGTCATGGAGAGTGCCAGGATGTGGTTGCGGCTTCATTATTAAACCGAAACCCACCGCCGCATGGAACTTCAGGGTAAAGAATGGCTGCCCGTCACCCAATTGAAAGACTTCCAAGGGCATAAGGATGGGTGCACTTTACAGATATTTACCTGGATTTGCATGTAAAGTTTTCCCAGACAATATCGTTCAAGCCGAAAATTCCGGCGCATGCTACGCCCGTGGCCATTGGAATGGATGACAACCATGTTCAAACATACTTTTTCAGCTTCGCTGATTGCACTGACAACTGCAGCCTTGTTGGCCTCTTGCGGCGGCGGCGGCTCGACCGATCTGGCAGCGGTGGCCGCGGATGGAGCCATCACACCGCAGTTTCATGCCAGCGTGCAGCCTGCGGTAACAGGGGCCACGGGACGCAATGGGACCCTCAGCCCCTTGGACCTGATCAGCCACTACAACATCATCAACAACTACAACGGCGCGGGTCAAACCATCGCCATTGTGGATGCTGTGGGAAGCAGTTCGACCATTGCCGCAGACCTGAATACCTTTAGCCAGCAATACGGCCTGCCGCTGTGCAACACCGCCAACCCCTGCCTCCAAACCATTGCCATGAGCAGCAACCCGACCAGGATTGCAGGTTGGGAGAGCGAAACTGCCCTGGACATTCAATGGGCCCATGCCATCGCACCGGCAGCCACCATCGTTCTGGTACAGGCCGCAAGCGATTCAGCAAGCGACCTGTTTGCAGCGGTAAGGCAGGCCCAGGCCATCCCCGGTGTGGTGGCGATTTCCATGAGTTGGGGCGCGCTGGAATTCGCCTCCGAGACCCAATATGACAGCCTGTTCTCCGGGGCTCCGGGCATCGCCTACTTTGCCGCAACCGGTGACAACGGTGACAAGGCCAATTACCAATCCACTATTTACCCTGCAGCTTCGCCCTATGTCACGGCGGTGGGCGGCACCTCTATCACCAGCCTGAACGCGCCGGTGACGGAGGTGGCCTGGAGTGGCGGCGGCGGCGGCTACAGCAAATATGAATTGCAGCCCCTGTTTCAAAGCGCCTTTCTGAACGCGACCAATGATCCGACCTTGGCGCTCAACCAGGGCCATAGAAGCCTGCCGGACGTGGCCTATAACGCCGGGACCCCGGTGGGAATCGTGGTCAATGGGTCATGGCAGGTGGTGGCGGGAACCAGTGCGGCGTCACCCCAATGGGCGGCGATTGCGGCCCGCGTGGCGCAATACCTGCAGACCCAGGGCACCTCCCTGTCAGCCCAAATGACGGTGGTCGGCAGCTTCAACAGCGTGCTCTACCAGGTCAAACTCAACTCCGCCTTTCAGGACATTGTGTCGGGCAGCAACAGTTCGGGTAATTTGCCCTGCGGCGTCTGCTCCGCAACGACCGGTTATGACGATCTGACCGGCCTGGGCGTACCGGACGTCAGCCATCTGCTGACCGATATCCTGAGCCCTAGCGGAACACCTGCCCCCACGCCGGCGCCGGCAGTGCCTGCGGCTCCGACAGCGGTGACGGTGGTTGCGGGTAGCCAATCGGCCACTATCAGCTTTGCCGCCGTGGCCGGAGCCACTTCTTACACCGCCATTTCATCCCCGGGCGGCATCAGCAAAACCTCAACGGCCTCCCCGCTGGTGGTCACGGGCCTGACAAACGGTGTCGCCTACACCTTCAATGTGACCGCGTCCAACGCTTCGGGCAGCAGTCCGGCAAAGACCACCGGGTCGGTCACGCCGGTGGCTGCGCTCGGCATTCCAGGAGCACCGGCCAGCGCGTCTGCGGTCGCTGGCAATGGCTCGGCCACTATCACCTTTGCCACTCAGCCGGGCGCAAACTACTACACCATCACCACAGGCAAGCTGTCGGGCCGCGTGTTTGGCAGCCCGGTCACCGCCATAGGGCTGCAAAACGGAACCGCCTATACCTTTGGCATCACGGCGACCAACAACGCAGGAACCAGTGCGGCGACCTTTACCAACAGCGTCACGCCCTTCCTTCCGGCCCCGGCCGCGCCCTCCAATGTCTCGGCAGTCGCGGGCAATGGCTCGGCCCGGATTGGCTTTGGCAATGTCTTGAATGCAAGCTCGTACACGGTGGTGTCCACGCCTGGCGGCCTGAGCGTAAACCAGGCCTACGGACCGATTACCGTGAGCGGGTTGACGAATGGCACGACCTACACGTTTGCAGTGACGGCCAAGAACAGCGCCGGAACCAGCGTCGCCACCACGTCCAACGCGGTGGTTCCCACGGCGACGCTCAGCAGCCCGATTCGGTCCTCCGGTGGCGCCTGTTCGACCATCACCATCAACAACCAAACTTATCAAATTTGCCGCTAAGGTTGACTGTCAACGCCAGGTAAATAGGCGGGCTAACACCCCGCTTATCGCGGCAATACCCCGCGCAAACTGCCGCAGACTCAGTTGCATCCGGAAGTCCATGGGCATGGACTTCCATTTGCAATCTGATCGGGGTTCAACATGGGCATGCGCATCGACAGTTCGGCATCCACCGGCGCCACGCAGGGCGTTGCCATGGCCAGTTGGCAACAAAAGCAGCAAAGCTTCAAGGACCTGTTTTCATCGCTGCAGTCGGGCAACCTGAGCTCGGCGCAAGCCGCGCTCAAAAGCCTGACGGGCGGCACGGTCAACAGCAGCAGCCCCTTGGCATCGATTGCGCAGGCGCTGCAGTCCGGCGATCTGGCTGGCGCGCAAAAGGCAGCGCAAGACTTTCAAGCCAAGCGCGCCGGCCACCACCCTGCTGCGCAGAGCGCCGCGGCGGCCCCCACTCCCGCAGCAGCTTCCTACAGTCCCGGCTCGCTGAGCATCATGGCCTGACGATTGGCACCTCATTTCAAAAGCGCTGCATGAGCACCTTGCTGCTGATCAGCGGTAGCCAGCGGCGGGAGTCCTGGAATTCCCGTTTGCTGGACCACCTCGCCTTTTCCTTGCAATGGCAATGCGCGGTGGACTTGCTGGATCCAGCCAGCTTAGGCCTGCCCCTGTTCGATCAGGATCTGGAGAGCGATGCGTCCGTGCGGAAAACCTTGGACGGGCTGCACCAACGCTTTGAGCACTGCAGCGCCATCATCGTCGCCTGCCCCGAATACAACGGCCAGGCCACGCCGCTGCTCAAAAACACCATCGACTGGGTCTCCAGGCTGGCGCATACAGACGCCCGCTTTGGCAACCCCTTTCTCAACAAACCCGTGCTGCTGTGCAGTGCTTCCACCGGATCGAGCGGCGGCGCACTGGTGATTCAAAACCTGCGCGCCCTGTTTGGCTATCTGGGCGCGGCGGTGCTGGGGCCCAGCATTGGCATTGCGCGCGCCGCCGACCAATGGACTAGCGACGGTTTCCAGTTTGACGGCGCCACAGAGCGCCAGATGGAAGCCGCACTGTCCACGCTGCTGCAGTGCGCCGAGCAGCATGGGCAGTGCGTCAAACCCGAGACACAGTCTGTTTAGACACAAACCTTTTGCAGCATGGCACACCTACTCATCATTGAATTGCCTGGCGGCAACGACTTCGACCTGGTGCAGGCGGCGCTGGACCGGGGCGACCGCTTCACCTTCCTCAGCTCCAATCTGGACCATTACAGGCGCCAGGATTCGGCTTGGACACGGTTGGAACAGGCGCAACATCTGCTTGAAGTTCCGGACTTTGCGTTTGACCCCGTCACGCAAGCGGTACTGAAGGTGCACGCGCAAAACCCCATCGATGCGGTGCTGTGTCTGCTAGACATCCGCCTGGTGGAGGCCGCCTGTCTGGCCGAGATGCTGGAATGCAAACACGTCAAAGCAGCAGACGCTTTGCGGCTGCGCGACAAATACAGCGTACGCTGCACCTTGGCAGAGGCCGGCAATGCGCAACCGGATTTCGCCCTGGCTTGCTCCAACGCGGAATTGAAAAACGCGGTGGAACAGCTGGGCCTGCCGGTACTGGTCAAGCCCTCGGACGGCTACGCCTCGCAGAACATTGCCGTGCTGCGCTACCCCGAAGACCTGGACCCGCTATGGAGCCCGCTGGAGGACATGCTGCCCTCGCACGCGGACTACGGCCTGGGCGTGCGCGCCAATGACCGCCTGCTGGTGGAGCGACTGCTGGAGGGCACGGTGATCGGTTGCGACACACTGAGCGTGGACGGACACCACCACCTGTTGGGCATCCATGAAAAGCTGTTCTTTGAAGCTCCCTCCTTTGCCATTCAGGGCAGCTGCTTTGCCACCGACCACCCGCAGTGGGATGCCATAGAGCGCTATGTGTTGGACATTCTGGACACCCTGCATTTCCGTTGGGGCGCCACCCATACCGAGCTGATGCTAACTACCGACGGCCCGCGCCTGATCGAGGTGAATGGCCGCATGGTGGGCGCCAAGATCGCGCGACTGGTGAACTACGCGCTGGACTGGTCATTCCACTCCGCTCTGATTGAGGTGCATCTGGGCGTGCAGCCCACCTTAGCCTTGGTTCGCGACGAGCCGGTGTTCGCCGTCACCCGCTGGATTATTGCAACAGAGGGCGGCGTGCTGGCCCATGTCGCCCTGCCCACGGTGACCGACCCGCGTATCCGTTGCGTGGAACTGATGAAGCGTACTGGCGACGCGGTGCGCCCGCCGATGGAGAACGCCGACCGCATCGGCTATGTCATGGTGTGCGCCAACACGCGGGCCGCAGCCGAGGCACTGGCCGAACAGTTTGTGGCTCAGACCATGGTGATGCTGCTGGCCACGGACGCGCCGGCCCCACCGCAGACAGACACCGTCATGGAAACACCGGCATGGAAGCAAGCCGCATGAGCCAGCCCCACCCCGCAGCCGCTTACCGGGGCGCCTGGGGCGTGCTGAGTCTGCTGTTTGTCATCAACCTGCTCAACTTTGTAGACCGCATGATTCCCGCCGTGGTGCTGGAAGACATACGCAAGGCCTACGGCCTGAGCGACCTCTGGCTGGGCATTCTGGTGTCCTCGTTCACGGTGGCGTTTGCACTCGGTGGACTCCCGCTGGGCCGCCTGGCCGATACCTGGATACGCAAGAACGTGCTGGCCGGCGGTGTGCTGGTGTGGAGCGCGTTCACGGCCCTGTCCGGTGTGGCGCCCAACTTTCTGGGCTTTTATGTGGCGCGTCTGGGTGTGGGCCTGGGTGAGGCCAGTTACGGCCCGGCAGCGGTGTCCCTGATTGGCGATCTGTTTCCCCAGGCCAAGCGGGGCCGCGCCATGGGCCTGTTCATGCTGGGCCTGCCGATTGGCATTTCTCTGAGCTTCATCGTCATCTCCAAGATCAAGGCGCTGACCGGCTCCTGGCAAATCCCCTTTGTGCTGGCGGGCGTCGCCGGTCTGCTGGTGGGTGGCCTGCTGCTGTGGGTGCGCGAGCCGGTGCGGGGCGCACAGGATGCTGCAGCCCCCACCCAACTGGAAGCGGTGGAGAAACCGTTTCGCAAGGTGTTCGCCGTCAAGACCCTGTGGTGGATTTGCCTGTCCGGCATCACGGTCAACATGGCGTCCTACGGAACCAACACCTTTTTCAACTCCCTGTTGCAGCGCTACTACGGCGTACCCTCCATGGATGCGGGCTGGATGGCTGCCGGCGTGCTGGGCCTGACCGGCCTGCTGGCCATGACCCTGGGCGCCTACGGGGCGGACCTGGCGCACCAGCGCAATATCAACGGCCGCCTGAAGCTGGGCGCCTGGTGTTTGCTGGCAGCCGCACCGCTGGTGGCGCTGGCGCTGTGCGAAACGCGGGGCAATGACCTGCGCGTCTTCCTGCTGTTGTATGGCAGCGGCTGGGTGCTGTTCTTCATGTACTACGTGTCGGTCTATACCGCCGTGCAGGATGTGGTGGAGCCACGCCTGCGTGCCACCGCCATGGCTGTGTACTTTGCCGCGCAGTACCTGGTGGGCTCCACCCTGGGCACCACGCTGGTGGGCGGCCTGTCGGACTTCTTTGCCAAGCAGGAAATGGCCACGGCCGGTGCTGTCGCCATGACCGATGCGTTCAAGGGACAGGGCCTGCACCTTGCCATGTTCACGGTGCCCCTGATGCTGCTGCTGACCGGGCTGGTGCTGCTGATGGCCTCGCGCAGTTTTGTGGGCGATGTCGAAAAACTTCGCAGAGGCTTGCCGCATTACTCGGTAGCTGAAACCTGCTGGTAGGCCTCCACGGGCACGATGACCCTGACCTCGTCGCTGATGGCCGGAATATAGGCCAGCATCCCAAATTCGGAGCGCTTCACGGTGGCCGTGATGTTTCCCGTACATAGTTCGACCTTGGCTGTGGGGCTGATGGAACAGGCAAAACGGCTGACCCACAGCGTCAGTGGCCGGGTCACGCCCAGCAAGGTGAGATGCCCCGCCGCAGCCACTACCCGTGACTGGTCGTCGAAAAACAGCTGCTCCGACTGAAACTGGATGCTTGAAAACTCGCGCACCCTGAGCAGCTGAAACCCGGGCGAATCGGGCGTCGCCGTGCCATAGCCCATATTCAGCGACGCAGCGTCGATGGTGAACTCCACCTTGCCGGTCCTCGCCGCACGATCCAGAACAATGCGGCCCTGGACCCTGTCAAAACGACCGGACTGTGTGCTCAATCCCAGGTGCGTGAATTCAAACACCGGCACGCTGTGGATGGCGTCCAGCACATAGGTATCGGCAGCACGCCCCGGTAGGACCACGCAGGCCAGCAGGGCAAGTACCAAGGATGCGCCGCGCATAGTCACCTCCGGGCCGTCGTATTGCAATGCCGGGCACCCGCCAGCTCAGTCTTTGTAGGCTTCTACAGGGACGTTGATCTTGATCTCGTCGCTTACCGTGGGGATGTACTTCACCATACCGTAATCGGAGCGCTTCAGGATGGCCGTGATGTCGGCCGCGCACATGGCGCGCTTGTTGATGGGATTGGCACCGCAGGCAAAGTGGTTCACCGTCAAATGAATGGGCTTGCTTACGCCCAGCAGGGTGAACTGCCCATCGGCCGAGACCACCTTGCCACCTTCAAACTGCAGCTTGTCTGACTTGAAGCCCATGGTGGGGTATTGCTCGATATTGAACAGGCCTGGCCCGCTGACGTGCACCGTCCAAGCCCTTGAGCCCATGTCCAGTGTGTTGGTGTAGACCGTGAATTCGACCAGTCCTTTTTGTGCCGCCATGTCCAGAACGACGCGGCCCTCGGTCTTGTCAAAGCGTCCGCGCTGGGTGGTAAAGCCCAGATGCTCCACCTCAAAGGTGGGCAAGGTGTATTCCGGGTCTATGGTGTAGGTGTCCGCGGCACACACCGGCAAGGCCAAGGCAGCGGCAATGCTGCACAGGATGAGGTTTTTCTTCATGGCGATCTCCTGGGGTTGCGTTGAGCAGGGCTCAATCCGGAAAGGCTTGCAGATAGGCGGCTACAGCTGCCTTGTCGGGGCCGGTCAGCGGGTGCGTTACCGTCTCCATGGGCGTGCCCGGGCGACCCTGGGTGTTCTGGAAAATATCCAGTTGCTTGATCAGATAGTCGGAATGCTGCAAGGCCAGGCGCGGAAAGGCCGCCATACCCTGGCCGGTCGGCCCATGGCATGCGCTGCAGGCGATCACCGCTTCTTCGGGCAGGCCGTTTTCAAAGATCGATTTGCCGGTGGCGATCTGCTTTGCATCCAGCGATTCGGTCGGGTCGCGTCGGACAGTTTGTTTGGAGTAGTAGTCGGCCAATCCGGCAATCTGCTCATCGCTCAGGTGGCGGCTCAAGCCCCACATGTACTGGTAGCCGGGCGGATCAATGCGTTGGTGGTCGCGGAAATTATTCAGCTGGCTCACGATGTAGTCCACCTGCTGTCCGGCCAAACGCGGGAAGGCCGGGGAGGTCGAGTTGCCATCCAGGCCATGGCAGTTGGAACACACCTGGGCGGCCAAGGTCTTGGCAGACACTTCCGGGTTGGCCAGATTGCGCGAACGCTCGATATTGGAACAGCCCGACACGAGCGCTATTGCTGCTACGGCCAGCATCACCATGGTTTTATGCATTGCGAGTCTCCGGATAGGTTTTTAAAACGCAAACCATGCGTAGAGGAACAGGGTGTTGTTATCACTGGCGTTGCGTCCCAGACCGTCGTAATTGCTGGACGCGCCATTGAACTTGCTATAGGCGGTGTACTGGGCACCCAGGCGCAGGTTTTGCAGAGGCAAGTAAAAGGCCTCCAAGGTCGAGCCGCTGATTCCCGGGGTACCCAAGAGATTGCCTGAGATGCGGGCAGACGTGATGCCAGTACCTAAAGGGTCCTGGGACGTGATTTGTCCATTGCTGTCGTAACCCGAAGTTTGCTGGTTGGTGCTGGTCGTGCCGCTGGTGTCAAAGAGCGAGACACTGCCGCCGTATTTCGCCAAGTAGGTATAGGCCAGTTTCAGGCGCAGCGTATTGAGCGTGTCCGATGGGCTTAGCGCAGCCACCGGATCCGTTCCATTCGCCTGGAAATAGGGTGAAGTACCTGCCAGACTGTTTGCCGAGTAATTGGTGACCTGCTGCATATAGGCCAGTTGCGCGGTGAAGGTATGCGGGTCCAAAATGTATTGGTACTGCGCGTCTATGCCGGTGTTTCTGACCTGGCTAAAGTTGCCCGAATCCGTTGGATCTGTAGCGGCATCCAGAATTTTGGCCAGCATGCCCGTGGTGCCGATCATCAGGTTATGGGCGCCCCAATCCCGCGTATAGGCAAAGCGCCAGTAGGGGTTGTAGCCCTGCAAGCGGGTGATCTGCGAGTCGTCAATGCCCTCGCGAAAGATGCGGAATGCGCCATCGGCCGTGCCGTAGAAGCCGAGCTCACCATAATAGGTTTTGTCCAGATAGGCGTAGGCGGTCAGGCCTACGATATTGCCACCGGTTCCAAAGGAGGGATAGGGTGCAGTGCCATCGACAAACTGGTGGCTTCCTGGTGAGGGGACGGGCACATATTGCATCCAGGCAGCGGCCGTGTTCCAGGGGTCGGAAACGGAGGGACTGTTGTTCAGGCTGACGCCATAAATCAGGTCGCGCTTTTCATCAATCAAACGGTCTGCAAAGCGGATGTCCATGTTGTCTGCAACGGTATGGCCGGATATAGATCCGTTGGGGGCTACCGCATAGGGATCGTGCGTGATCTGCACAAAGGCACCGATGTTGTCCGTGACCTTGCCCGCAACAAACAGACTTCCGGTGGCCAGTATTGGCTCGCCGTTCTTGTAAAAGTCCGAGCCCGAATTGCTTGTGGAAACACCACTATCCGCTGTGTCGCTCTTGCTGGTGTTGGCCACACTGGCATAGCTGGCCACCCCCATGACCGACAGCGGCATGGTGCGCTCACCGATGGTGTAGCCCGTCATCTTGAACAGGCGTCCATAAGGAGTGAGCTCGGGAAACTGGCCGCCGGTGTGACAGGCCACACAGTTTTGCCCGGTCTGCCTGGCAAAGGTTGGCAAGGCCTGCGCGGCCTGCGGGAGCAGCGCCATGATCAGCGGCACCAGGGCCACCAGAAAGGTGAGCAAATAACGGCGCATCGCGCGCACCGCCAAAATTATCGACTGCATTTGGATAACCCCCATCCTGATTGATGTACCAAACTCGCCTAATTTCCGCCGAGTCCACATGTTGAAGGGTCCGAGAATGGACCCGTTACCGATGCGCACCATGA
>TBL_comb47_HYPODRAFT_10007095_pt1 | contig 11894 bp, 17 predicted proteins | sample TroBogypolimnion_40_FD_10682 | JGI IMG/M metagenome (IMG submission 10682) | reverse complement strand
TGGAACGAGGTCTAAGGAATTTCAAGCGTCAATTAGCAACAGACAAGACCCAACCAGATAGCTTACGCAAGGAATTAGAGCGTCAACTTGCAAATCCAATGAAGTATAAACCAGTAGAAGTTATTGAGATGGGTACTCCAATTGATGAAGTTGAAGAATAGTAAATTTTCTGCCAGTTAAGGACAAGATCTTTAACTGGCATTTTTAATTTCAGGAGAAATCAAATGACAAAATATTTTGTTTTTAAAAATGAAACTAATGGTGAACAAAAAAATGTAGTAGGAAGCCGTGAGGAAATTGCTTGTGACATAGCGACTGCTGTTGGGGAGGAGGCTTTTCCAAAAGGTTATTACATTGCATTTCCGCAAGAAAATGATTTGGCTTTACCTGACTCAATGAGTGAATATTTACAGTTCACAGTTGAAATTGATGATGAGCGCGAGAAAATTTGGATAGAGGAAGCCTCCATCTTATTAAAGAATCTTAAAAATTTAGATGATCAGATAAGAGAAGCAAGTTCTATTTTGTATTCAGCTACTCTAAAAGTTGAGAAAACTGTTTCAAATTGTGCGCACTTTCAGGACCTGGATTATTTAGGCACTAAAGGTGTAGATTCAATTTTTGAAAACATAGACGACTCTGGGGTATCTGAATTTATTGACTATGTTTATTCCTTGTTTGAAGTTGAAGCTTTTCAAAATCAAAACGCTTAAGGAAAGATATCATGCCTAAATACTTAATATTTCCAAGAAAAATTGACGATCCCAAAATTCATGCGTCAGGATCATTGGAGGCAACAGCTTGCGAAATTATTCATAAAAATTTTCAATTAAGCGATAAAGCAGAAAGTTTGCAAGCAGTTCCTGAATCAGGTGCTGTAGCCACCATGGTAAGGGTTAAAGGTGAGACTTATTGTTCTATTGAAATGACTAAAAAAAAGCAAAAGATTTGGGATCAAGTTATTCCTGACATTGAAAGAGCATTAGATGAGGCATCAGAAACTTATGCAATAGTTGAGGATGATATTTATAGATCAATGTCTGACTTAAATGATTCTTTAGCTGCAAGCAAATCTTTTTCTGGGGTTGTATCAGGCAATAATATTTCTGTATGGATAACTGTTGGTGGTTGTACGCTAGAGGAGATTGATGATTCCTTTAGAGACAAGATCAACACCATTTACAAGCTAGAAAAATTTAATTGAACTTAAAGTTTTGTAAGGAAATGGAGATTAACAAAAAAGCGGTAAAAAAAATTACTCAATGAAAAAGACCAAAAAAAACCACAGAAGAAATTCTGTGGTGTTTATTGGCTCCCCGACGTGGGATCGAACCACGGACCAACAGATTAACAGTCTGCTGCTCTACCGCTGAGCTATCAGGGAATATAAGCATTATAACAAAAAATTGGAGCTTTTATGGAGTCCTTTAATCAAACTGAAATTTCTTTGAGTTTTGGCCTATTTTTATGGCTTTTTGCCCACTATTCATTAGCCATTATTCAAGGTTTTGGGACCCGTTTCCATCAGTTTTTAAGTACTGTATTGAGCTTCCAATGTATCGGGTTTTCGGTTGGCAACTTTAATTCTTGACCATAAACTGCACTGACTATGCGATACCCCAATCCTACTTCAATCGTCGTCAAACCCAAGCAACTGCGCTTGGTACGCCGGGACGACAGCTGCCACTGGCAAGCCCACTACAAGGTCGAGGGCGTCAAAGCCTGGATCCGAAAGACCGTGGATACCGATGACCCTGAAAAAGCCCGAGCCCGTGCTGAACGCATGTGGATGAAGTCCACCTTTGATCATGAAGACGGCAGGCCCGTTGTGAGTCGCAAATTCAGGCGTATTGCTCAGGTTGTTGTGCTTCGTATGGAGCAGGAGATTGAAGCTGGGACTGGAATAGCGTCATTGAAGGAATACCTCACTGCTATAAGAAACTACCTGATTCCTTTCTTTGGAAATCACAACATTGACTGTATAACGCCCAGGATGATTGCTGAGTTTCACGTTTGGCGTGCTGAGAGACTTGGCAGAGAGCTATCAGCCAGCGCCCAGGGTACCCACAATGCAGCACTGAACAAGATCTTTGATGAGGCCATGCTGAGAGGTTATATGGCGGAGATTCAAAGACCCGCCTTAAAGAATACAGGTGCCCAGGGAGATAGAAGGGCAGAATTCAGCCATGATGAGATCATGGAACTCCTCAGAACCCATCAAACGTTCATTGATCTTGGAAGAACTGACGCCACGAGAATGCTTCGTGAGTTATTGACCATCTATGTGCCCTTTATGGCGGCCACTGGCATGAGACCGGGTACAGAGTCAGAATTCCTGGAGTGGCGACACATTGATGTGGAGTTCAGGGATGGACAGCCCATTCTGCACTTTAGGCTCCAGAGGGGAAAAAGGGGTAAAAGAAATCTGGTTGCTCACAATAGCTGCTGGCTCCTATTAGAAAAGCTCAAAGAATTGGATCCTCAGATGAGGGGTATTCCCTTGGACCAAGTACTTAAAATGAAGTCATCCAAGCGCCTCTTTAGGATGAGGGATGGAGCCGTACCCTTTGCCTTCAACAAAGCCTTTTACCAGTGGCTTAATCACGCCAAGCTGCTCAACTGTCCAGTCACCAACAAAGAGCGAACCCTTTACAGTCTCAGGCACTACTATGCCACGCAGAGGCTATTAGAAGGCATTCCTATCCACGATCTGGCTGAGCAGATGGGAACCAGTGTACCCATGATCACCAAGCACTATAGCCATCTAACGCCACTCATGAAAGCCAAGCAGTTTGCAGGAACTGTGGACGAAAAGACCCAGGAAGCTGAGCAGATCAAATCGCTCATGCAAGCTCAGATGGTGAACAACAACCTCATGAATATGATCGCCATGGGGGTGGGCACAACCATGCCTCTCATTGTTCAGAACCCCACCTTGACCCAAGAGCTCGACGACAAGCTCAAAGCGGCTAAAAGGCCAAACTAACCCGCCTCAATTCATCCAAGAAAATAAAAGGTATTGGACCTGATCTCACGACCAAAATTTCTGAATCTCATCCGATATAAAAAAACAATCAATTAAAAAAAGCGACACTAAAAATGAGCGACATACTTCGTCAATATTTCGATCGTTATGCTAGCAATGCCATCACTGAGATCAAAGCTGCAACTGTTGCACTGGGTTTTTACAACAGGATCAAAGCCAGGCTCAATCAAGGTGAAGATTTGAGCCATGAACTTGAATCGATTGGAGATGCTGGTCCAGAGGTTACAAAGAAAGTAGTGGCAGAAACCATCAAAGATTATCAGCAAAAAATCAAAGACGCATGGAAGCTGCATGACCGACTAGTCCAAATCGGTCAATTCACAATTGCCTACGAGGAAGACCCAAGGGAGTTGCTGCCCAGATTCAAGATCGATTATGTGTATAAAACTGAATTGGGTGATATCAAAATAAAAATCAGAACAGCAGGGGAGAACTACAATCTTCAGATCGCAACGGGTGGTAACCCGATGAAAGCGCAAATGATTAAGACTGAGCTTGAAAAGCAGTTGACTTTTATTACTTTAAGTATGTAATATCCAAATGTCAGGATTGGAGGCCTATTAATCTGATTGCAGTATCAAACATCGTCTGATATTTAAATTCAATAGTTAATTCGAGATGAATTCTACGAATAATGTCCAATTATTTGAAATTAGTTATGTGAGCAAAGCGACTCAGGTTATGCGCTTTTCTAGCAAAATTCATTTATTTGATGTTTGTCTAAGTCAAAAATAGAGTGAATAATTTAACTGGTGTATTATTTTATGAGAATGGACACTTTTCACAAATCCTTGAAGGTGAGCAAGAGACAATTCTAAAGACTTGGGAATCAATTGAAAAGGATCCTCGTCACCAAATTCTAAGGAAAATTACATTCAAAAAAATCAGTCAACGATCATTTCCCAATTGGGCGTTGCGACTTTATGGTGGAGATAAATTTGCAGAAAAGTTACCCCACCTAAAGGGTGTTCTTGATGGTCTTGAGAGTCACGACACAGAACTTTTGAAAATAATGCGCTCGGTCGCAATTAATAATTGACATATCAATACCATGTTCATTCATTTTTTTGATAATTAAAATCTATAAAATTTTCAAATATCACAACAAAATAAATTATCTGTTTGACCTGAATTAAGATACAACGATTAAAACATTGCAAGGGGATTCTTCAACTATACTGACAGAGGGTTGATTAGCCCACCAGCGTTTGAAAACACTGTCAATATGTTTGTGCATGACGATAATCAAATCACAAGAATTATTTTTTGCGAATTGAGTAATTTCTTTCACTGGGTTTCCAATTAAAAGTCGACCAGAGCATACAAGGCCTTCTTTTTTGATCAACTCAACTCCCGCGTCGAGTTGGTTTTGGCTATGAATTATATGTTTATCATTAGACTCTAAGTCTAAGTAGCCACCATCAACAACGGGGCTTGAATATGGGGCGATCACAGATAAAAGATATATTTCTGGGTCATTCCAAAATTTCATTTCTTTACATTCAATGATTGCCTTTTGTCCAGAATCAGACCCATCGTAGGCCAAGATTATTTTTTTATACATAAAAGCCCTTCACCTTTATGATTGTTCAATCAACTATGTATAAATGATCCTACTTTAACTTCTTTCATTCAATACATAAAATAATTTTGACATTTTTGAAGACTAGTGTTTAATTTTTGTGACTATTCCAGCATCACCAAGAGCTATTTGGATGTCGCTCGCTGAAATCATTTTTGAGTGATGGATCCAAGCTTCTTGTTCTTTTAAATTAATTTTAATGTCTTTGATAAAAGGTAAACCTTTTATTTCCCAGATAAAGTCACTCTGAACTTGCGGACTTATTAAATTTTCAATGAATAGAGTTGAATGAGCCATTTATTTTGAATCTAAAATTTTTGTCTAATAACTTATTAAAATTAAGTCTGTTTTTTTAGTTCACCATTAAATATTTTCCATCTTAATCATAAAAATATACGAGGGGTAAACCCTTGTTTGCTTAAATAGATGTTAGGTCAACAAATCAAATTAAATGTCAAAACAAATTGATCAAAATTTTTAGTAGGTGCGGCTAATTTTTTTTTACAAATATTTTGTCAATTTCTTGTTACATGTAATTTTCTTAAGATCAATAGTAAATGTTCTTTAATTTTAAAATATTCAAGCATTAGGGCCAAGTAATTGTGCTACTCTGAGATTAGATTTGCGGAAGATTTAGTTTTTTTCGGTTATTTAAATTTTTGAAAGCTTTTATGGCAACTTTTTCAGAAAAAGATTCAGTGACAAAAATATCACCTGATGGACTACGATATGAGTCCAAAGTCAATGGTTCGCAATTCAAAGGAATGGGATTTATGGGCGAAACAATGAGTTGCTTAAAATGCGCCAGACATAAATCTAGAAAATCTGGTGTGATGAAAAAATTTGGTCAGCAAAAAATGTTTGTTTGTTTTGATTGTCTTCCGTCCGAGACAGACAGCAGTAAATGATTTTTGATTTCACCATTTTAATTGGTAGGATTTTTTGTAAAACTTATATACCGGTGTAAGTTCTGATTAGCTTGTTGTTCTTTAATACGTTTAATTTTTGCATTTCGGATGTATGTCATTGGAGTGGTATCCAAAATTTTAAATAATTCTAAAATATCATAGTGCGAAAGGCCTGAATATTTTGTTAATTGCTTCCAACTTAGTTGCTCGTCAATATGGTCATTAATATAGACGCATAGTCGTTCTAAGATTTCTTCATTATTGGCGTATTTTGGTTTATGTTTCAACATTTAGATTTAGTTATCTTAAACCGAGATTTTCCATTAGGCCGGATGCGGTCGATAAGACCATTCAACCGGTTCGTTTGCATTAGCCCATAAACCCTCAAACCACGGTCTTCGCTTTCGGGCTACTGCCAAGTTCAAAGTGGGTCTTTCACTTTCTTCTTTGCCACCGCCCCAATACGCCCCCATGGCCAACACTTTGTGGTGTAGCGTGGAGAGCGTTTGATGTGATTTCTGTCTAATGACGGCCTGTCTGAACACGCTCATCAAGTTATATGCAAGCATCACCACACTCAGCGCGGCCTCTGTTGCCCAGAAATTGCGCATCACAAAGCTGTACAGTCCAAAGTCATATTTGAGCTCCTTGATACGGTTCTCACAATCTGCTCTGCCCCTGTACAGCCTCCAGATCTCTATCGCCGCCAAGCCTAAATCCGTGATCATCGCACCATATCTCCAACCCATTAAGTCCTCGTCGTCCTTAAAGAGTGATAACGTTTTACCAGGCACGTTGCTTGTGCGCGTGATGTGCTGCCTCACCACCACAATGCGCTTTGGGCGGTCCCAATTGGTGGGGTGGTAATCGAGTTCAGAGACCTCAATGCCGGGCTCTACTATTTGCCACTTGCAGTGATCAACGATTGCTTGTTGAAGACCCTGTGTCATCTTTGCGCTGATGATGTAGGAGATGTGTTTCTCCTCTAAGGCACAGACAATCGCCTTGTCGTAGAAGCCACTGTCAGCCCTGAATAAGCCGACCTTCGTTGGGCCTAAATTGTCCAGCGTTGCATGAATGAATGACAGTGCATTGTTGGTGGTGTAGGCGCTGCCTGGGCGCAGCCAGAAATTTGCAACCAGCCGCCAATCGGCCACGAAAGCGATCAACGGGTGATGGCTATTGCGGCCGTGGTTTCTGGGGTTATAGCCTTTGGATGCGCCTTGTATTTGTTGGCCCCAGCGCGTGATCACAGTTGAGTCCACATCCAAAGTGATGCGGTTCAAATTCAACTTCTCAAATAGCCAATTAAAGCAGTTACGTTGCAGCTCAGTGGCTTTGCTTTGGTCAAAGCGTTGAAACAGTCGCATGATGGATTTGTGCTCTGCAACTCTTGACCAGCCAAATAAACGCGCCAGAGTTTTGTCTAAGCGCGTGATGTCTGAGTGGACAAACCGGTTAGCCCCGCACCAAATGCTGACCATCATTTGCTCAAGTAACTGGGCGGGGGCGTAACCGCGGTTGGAGCCGGGCATGGGCAACTGCCAAGATTGAATGGCTTGAAAAACGCCCATGCCGTCCATCATCTTCTTCAAAAGGGCGAGGCCACCCCAGGCGCTGACCTCGCGGGAGGTGAATTTAACGTCAAAGTGCTCAGCAGACAGCATGGCTCAACCCCTTTGTAGCGGATAACGCATTGATTCTATTGAGCATTTCTATTGGTGTCCATTAGAAATGGCAAGGCTAGAGAGGGCTCGTTTGATGCGTCACAATCAAGCTTAAATCCCTATTGGAAAATCTCGGTTTAATGCTCTTGATCTTTTGAGATCGGGGCTCAGCGCGGAAGTATAAAAAAAAGGAGCGCGTGGTACAGGGTACCTCGCGCTCTCAATGAGATCCCCGCAGATCTCAGATGATGGTGATCGTGTTTTCTATATCTTTTTTGCTTGATTTCTGTTTTTTTAGGCAGATATATTCAATAGTCCACCGCTAGTTCCAACGTTTTGTAAGTTGGACGCTAAATTTTGTAAGAACGTCAGCAATGAATTGGAAGCTGCTGAGCCTCCTGCGGTGCTTGCTAAATTGCTGAAACTTTGTTGTAGTTGACTCACGGATGCAGAACTTGTTGAGCTCGATCCACCGGACATGACCTGAGCGATGCTCGATGTTGATGAGCTCCCCGAGCTCAATGCAGAGAGAGCCGAAGGGTCAGCACTTGTCCCAGCACTAGTCCCATCAGTGCTTCCGGTGCTTGAGAGTTGTGTGATCAAGGCTTGCAAGTTAGCGCTCAATTGGCTTGTCTCTGAGCCTGCGCCCGCATTATGATGGTGATGTCCACCGCCTCCTCCCCCACGGTGGTGTTGCTGGCCTGACTGTGGGTTGGCAGCACCATTGGTCGTGGTGGCAGTCGGTGCTGTGTTTCCTGTGACAGAGGCCACTTGGGTGGGATCTGTTGTTGAAGAACTGGCGTTGGCGCTAGAACTAGAGTTGGAGCTTGTGCTTGTACTGCCAATGCTATTGCTTCCAACCGTACCGCCCGCTGTAGCCGCACCCACTGGAGCAGAAGGGCCTTGGGACTGCAAGGCTGCAAAGAGGTTTTGCATGAATGCGGTCACACTTTGCGCAATAGCAGGATCGGTGGTCGTGGTTGTTGCTGCAGAACTTGAAGTGGAGCCCGTGCTCGAATTAGAGGCTGAGGATGAATTGGTGCCGATACCCGCTTGTGTCAAAGCATTGACCAAAGCCGTTGCAAAGGTTGAGGCAAAACCGTATGTGCTCCCAGACGCTTGCCCAGACCCTTCACCATAGCCACCCGGCCCAGCAGCTCCTGCAGACCCCCTAGAGGCCTCAAAGGAGCTTGCTACTTGTTGGGCCGCAGAAATATTACCGGTTTGAAGCGCTGCACCGATTTGTGCAAGTGGACCGTTGGGGTTGATGTTCGGATTGTTGGCGGTGATGGCAGAAAATGCACTTTGCGCACCACTTAAGTCTCCATTTTGAAGTGCAGTTTTAAGTGCATTCATATTTTGGTGGCGTTGCTGCCAAGCCGATGAGACGGAGCTACTTTGCAAAGCTAGCGAAGATGATGATGAACCGATGCTCATGCCCATGGTGACCTCCTGGTGTCAAAAAAAGCTGGTTTGAAAATTGCTCAACATGAAGGGAAGCCTTGTGAATTCCGACATCAAAGAGCTGTTGAAGTGTTTTATGCACTCAACATGCCAAACGGTGTGTTTTGCCGTGTAAAGATTTTTGACTTCAGGTCGACGCGAGCAAGTCCTTGATTTATTAAGGTTTTTAATGATGATGCGGTCTTGTGAAGTTTTTTAAACGTTCTGTATTGCTTTAAAACTGGTTATTTAAACCAAACCTTGCCTCTCGCGTGGCAGGGTATTGCCGTTGTTGGGCAAGGCTTGTCCGCTGCTTGGCAGAAATAATCAAAGTTGGCGCTTGCTTCAGTAAAGCAGCTCTCGCCCACTGATTCACTAATAAGAGGTGTCATGAAAACTGTATGCATGTGTTCGGGAAGCCAAAGAATAGACTCGCATCACCAAAATTTACTCAAGCACTTGGCTTCAATGCTGAAAGATCATGTTCAAGTTGATTTGGTCGCACCTGGTGAAATTGAACTCCCCCTCTTTAATCAAGACTTGGAGAATGACCCGGAAGTTCAATCTCGTGTGTTGGCCGCTCATGCCAGGCTTATGCGTGCAGACGCTTTCGTGATCGCATCACCAGAGTACAACGGGATGCTGACCCCTTATCTTAAAAATCTCATCGATTGGGTCTCTCGTATGCAATTCATCAAGGCCGAGACCGCCAATGCATTTGCCGATAAGCCGACCTTGGTATGCGCTGTCTCGACCGGTTAGAGTGGTGGCGCTGTTGGAGTGAGTTCGGCCAAAACTCTATTGAGTTATGTGGGTTAAATTATTTTCCTGACATAAATCTTTTTTTAACGTGGTCAATATATTATTTTTTAATATCAGATAAAGCCTCTACGACAAGTACTCAAATAATCTTTGAATTCAGATCTTAATGATTCAATTCAAAAGTATTTTGACTGAGCTAAGCTGATATGTCTACTTTGGTACTTGTCAATTGATTTTTACTACCAAATGATGAATTTAAAATTTTTTTGGAATCTGATAATCTGGTAGAACTTAATTCAAAATTAACATCATGAACATCAATTTCTTTAATTAAATATTGTGCAGCATAAAGATTGCCGTCTTTAAGAGCAGACCCAATTTTTCTAAAATTTGGATAATCAGATAATGTTTGATCAAAATTGAGCAATGATGTGTAAGCTTGTCGAGCAGACTCTAAATCATTTGCTTTTATAGAATTTAATAAAAATTCCAGCTTTTGGCGTCGGCGATCTTTTCTGTTTTCATGGTTCGAATTTTTTCCACTCCATTGATTATCATTTCCGTTAATTCGAAATGCTAAGAATGTGTCCATGATAAATTCTTCCTTTCACTTTATAAATTTTTCATTGTCCTTTTTTAATAATTTGATATCAAATTCACTTCTTTCAACAGAATTGAGTGTCTTTTATAAATTGCCTTTTGTCTAAGTGTCAAAAAAGTAAATTGTCTGAAAAAAGCATAAAGTATGCCAAAATTTTGACTTGTTAGATTTATATTATCTTGAAATAGTATTTACTCGAGCATTTGACTTAACTATTATTGATAGGTTAGCGATTAGAGCCAAAAGAAATAGATTGCATTCTTTTGAAAAAATTTGAGCATGATGTCGAGCTCTTAAATTCATTAGAATTTTAGAAAGCATCCTAAATGTATAAAAAAATTATTTTGGCTTATGACGGTTCTTATGAGGGTCAAAGGGATCTTCTTGAATGCAAAGAAATTGATCAATGGTTCTCTGCAGAAATTAAGCTTCTAGGAGTAATGCCATATCTTTATGCAAGTATGCCTACAGATAAAGCTATTCCTCTGCCTAACTATGAAATTGAGCTTGATTTCGAAAGAAAAAAATCAATTTTAAATCAAGGCGTACGAAAATTAACTACTTTGGGTTTTAATGCGACTGGTGATGTTCTAATCGGAAATGTTGCTCTCGAAATTGCTAATTACTCATTAAAGTATCGTACTGACTTAATTGTTTTAGGTCATCAGCAACATAAAGATTCTTTGCAACGGTGGGACAATAATAATTTTAAAACAATATTAGAATTGACGCATTGCAACATTTTAATTGTTATTTCAAAATAGAAAACTGAGTGTAAATTTTACGGCAAGGCTTGTTGCTAAACGTTAAAAAAATAAAAAAGACTTTAATTAGGTTGATTCGTTTCATGTTGCTTAATTTTAGGAGTAACTATGGATTCTTCCATTAACTCAATAGATCAGATGATAAAGTATTTTGTAAAAGATCTTCTGGAGACTGGATTCAAAGGAGAAGTATGTATTCTTAATCCACAATTTACCTCAGAAAAAATCGTGTCTGATAAAGAGATTAAAATTCTGGTTTTAAGTGGCTTGCTCACCGTTAAAAATAAAAATGGATATGTTGAATACAATCGAGGAGATATATTGAAGATCAACTCAAATACTGAATACCAATTTAGCGCACATGATGATGAAGTAATTTACTATTTTGCAAAAAAGCAAATTCTATAAATAATTTCCCGTTAAAAGAAATTTCAAACACATGAAAAAAAATATCTATCTAGAATTTTTATCTTTAGTTCATGGACTAACAGGTAATAAATACGATTTAAATCTTGATGTCAAAAGTTATCAATTATTATCGATGATTGTTTTACACGCAATGAATCAAAAACCTCTTAATGTTTCAGCATCAATGAAATTGAATTCCATAGCTTCGCCTGCGACCCTTCATCGATATTTGAAAATATTGGAAGAGCAGCAGTTGATTGAGTTAATTAGTCAAGGTACTAATCTGAGAGCGAAATATCTAAAACCAACAAAAAAAGCGCTCAACTACTTTTCAAAACTCAATCAGTTAATGGGAAAAGTGTACAAAAATAATACTTGAGAGTTCTAGATATTTGTTCTATTTGATTTCTCACATTAGTCTTTTCACTTTGAATTTCCAGTTTGTATAATAATGATCCAGATTTATCTGGCTAATATCTATTTTTATTTGAGATCTAATTATTTTGGATTAAATATTCAATCGTTATAAAAAACTTATCTTGAAATTTGATTAAATTACTTTAGATATAGCAATGTTTATCAAAAACATCGGCATTTTTTTTTATAGCGGTCTTGAATGTTATTCTCCTTTTATTTGATTTTCGGTTATGATTTTTTTATATCGTATGAATTCAGATTGAATTAAATCGGCGAACTCTTTTGGGGTTGACGGG
>TBL_comb47_HYPODRAFT_10007093_pt1 | contig 11897 bp, 12 predicted proteins | sample TroBogypolimnion_40_FD_10682 | JGI IMG/M metagenome (IMG submission 10682) | reverse complement strand
AGCCCACGCCAGCCCACCCCAGCCCACCCCTACAGCAGCTGTTTCCCCGCCGCCGCCTCCCAACCCTCCTTGGGGATGTTGAGGAATACCTCCACGAGCTTGGGGTCGAACTGCAGCCCGGAGCAGCTCACCACCTCCTCGCGTACCGCCTGATAGGTGAGCGCCCTGCGGTAGGGGCGGTCCGAGGTCATGGCGTCCAGGGTGTCCACCAGCGCGAAGATCCGGGCGCTGATCGGGATCGCCTGGCCGCTCAGCCCGTGCGGGTACCCGGTCCCGTCGTAGCGCTCGTGATGCGACAGCACCAGCTCCGCCGCGCCGGAGAAATAGCGGATCCCGGTCAGGATCTCGAACCCCGTCATCGGGTGCTGCCGCATGACTTCCCATTCCGCCTGGTCCAACTTGCCGGGCTTGAGCAGGATGTTGTCGGAGACCCCGATCTTGCCGATGTCGTGCAAAAGAGCCCCCTTGGCGAGGATGGAGCGCCCCCGCTCGTCGATCCCGGCCGCCTCGGCCAGCAGGCGCGCATACGCCATCACGCGCTCCGAATGGCTGCCAACCTCTTTCTCCCGGGCGTCCAGAGCCCTGATGAGCGCCGCCAGGGTATGCTCGTAGGCGAGGTTGATCTCTCCCATGACGGTCCTGATCACCTCGGTCTGCTCGCGTACCTTCTGCTCCAGGTTCGCCTGGTACTCCCGGTTCTCCTGCACCAGCCGCCGCTTGTCCATGACGTTCTTCACGGTGAGCAGCACCCGGTCCAGGTTGAACGGCTTGGTGATATAGTCCTCGGCTCCGAAATGGATGCAGGAAAGCGCGGTGTCCATGTCGTTCAGTGCGGTGATCATCAGCACGGTGGTGTCTGGTGTGAACTGCTTGATGTCCTTCAGCAGATCGATTCCGGAGCGTCCCGGCATCATGATGTCCAGCAGGGCCATGTCGAGCTTGGTGCAGTTGATGATGTCGAGCCCTTCTTCGGCGCTGGCGGCCTGATGGCAGGTGTACCCCTCTTTGGTGAGCGTGATGTTGATCAGATCACGGATCATCTCCTCGTCATCTGCTATAAGGATATTCCCTTTCAATGGCTACCTCCTAATGGTGGTTCCGATTCCCTTTGCGCGACCGTTCCCGCCAAGGTCTCCCTGACTTTCCTGAGCAGCGTGTCGCTCGCAAAAGGCTTCGGCAGGAAGGGAACCCCCTGTTCCAGTATCTTCTCGAAACTCACCTTGTTGTCCGTGTGCCCCGACATGAAGAGGACTTTGAGCTGCGGCTTCTTCTTGGTCAGGAGCTCCGCCAGGGTCGGGCCGCTCATGAAGGGCATGACCACGTCGGTCAAAAGCATGTCGATCTCTTCCGCGTGCTCCTCGAAAAGGGTCACCCCCTGCTCGGGATCGGTCGTCTCGAAGACGCTGAAGCCGCGCTTTCTCAGGGTGTGCACCACGAGGTTCAGCACTCCCGGCTCGTCCTCGACGACCAGAATGGTCTGGGAGCCCTGCAGCGGCTCCTCGGCGGCCTGCCTCTTGAGCGCGTCGGCCGGCTGGAACACGCGGGGCAGGTAGATGTGGAAGCTCGCCCCCTGGTCGGGCTGACTGACGACGTCGATGTAGCCGCCGCTTTGCTTCACGATGCCGTACACGGTGGCAAGCCCCAAGCCCGTGCCGCGCCCCATCTCCTTGGTGGTGAAGAAGGGCTCGAAGAGGCGCCGCTTCACCTCCTCGTCCATGCCGAAGCCGCGGTCCTGCACCGTGATCCTCACGTAGCTGCCGGCGACCGATCCCGGATGCTGCAGCGAGAAAAGGTCGTCCAGTTCGCAGTTGCCGGTTTCGATGGCGATCTCCCCGCCGGTCTCGGAGGCGTCGCGCGCGTTGACAACCAGGTTCATGATGATCTGCTCGATCTGGCCCGGGTCTATCTTGATGAAGCCGATGTCGTCGGCGAGCCTGGTGACCAGTTTTATGTGTTCCCCGATCAGGCGGCGCAGCATCTTCTCCACCGACTGCACCTGGGAGTTGATATTGAGAACCTTGGGCTCCAGGATCTGGCGCCTGCTGAAGCTCAGTAGCTGGCGCGTGAGGTCAGCCGCCCGCTCGCCGGCGCGCAGTATCTGCTCGGCCTCCTTGCGCATGGGGGAGCCGCTTTCGAGGCCCCTGATCAGCAGGGTGGAATAGCCGTTTATGATGGTAAGGAGGTTGTTGAAGTCGTGGGCGATGCCGCCTGCCAACTGGCCGATCGCCTCCATCTTCTGCACCTGGCGCAGCTGATCGAAGGACTGCTTGCGCTCGGTGACGTCCTCCTTGACCCCGACGAAATGGGTGATCCTGCCCTCGGAATTCTTCACCGCGCAGATGGATCCGCTCTCCCAGAAGAGCTCGCCGTTTTTTTTCTTGTTGTGCAGCTCGCCGTGCCACTCGCGTCCCGAGCTGATGGTCTGCCACAGGTTCTGATAAAATTGGCGGTCCATGGCGCCGGACTTGAGGATACGCGGATTCTGCCCCACCAGTTCGGCCTCGCTGTAGCCGGTCACCGCGGCGAACCGGGGGTTCACGTACTCGATCCTCCCCATCAGGTCGGTGATGACCACCGACACCGGGCTCTGCTCGACGGCCTGCCAGAGCTTGCTCAGCTCCTCCTCGGCCCGCTTGCGCTCCGTGATATCCAAAAGCGACCCGATGATGGCAGGCTTGCCGTTTAGCTGGGTCCTGGTGCCGTTCACCTCCAGGTCGATGGCTTCCGAGTCGGAGCGCCGGCCCCGGAAGTAGAAGTGCAGGCTCCCGGATTCCTCTTGAAGCGGGCGCAGGAACTGGGTGATGACCCTGATCTGGTCGTCGCGCGTCACCAGGTCGAGCAGCGTGCGCGACTCGGTCAGCTCGTCCTGCCGATAGCCGAAGATCTGGGCGAACTTGGGGTTTACGTAGGTGAACACTTCGTCCTGCAGCATGAAGATGCCGACCAGCGACTGCTCCACCAGGCACTGGAAGCGCGCCTCCGTCGCGGTGAGGGCGTCCTCAGCCAGGAAGCGCTCGCGGCGCACGACGGCCTCGTTCAGCTCCCGCCTGATGGCGGGCACCAGGCGGGACAGGTTATCCTTGATCAGGTAGTCCTGGGCGCCGGCGCGCATCGCTTCCACCGCGACGTCTTCACCCATCTGGCCGGAGACCATGATGAAAGGGATATCCAGTTCCCGCTGTTGCAGTATCTGTAGGGCGGCAAGGCCGCTGAAGCGCGGCATGACGTAATCCGAGATGACGAGGTGCCAGCCTCCCTTGTCGAGCGCCGCCTCCATTGCCTCGGCGGTCTCCACGCGATCGTAGCTGGGCGCGAACTCCTGCTGCAGCTGACGTACGATCAGGGCGGCATCCTCGGGTGAGTCGTCAACAATCAGGATGCGGAGTGCGTGTTTCATCGAGTGCCCTCGCGGCAGCGTGTCCGGAATGAATGCTTCCTTTGATGGCTTATCGGCTCGGGTGCACATTTGTTTAGGCTAAATCTGGCGGCGCGTGCATAAAAATGCGCCGGGAGGCTGCAATCGTCCCCTTAAATACTACTCATAAAATGGGGTTTATGCTATGCGTCTGGGGTGATTTAGGACCCCGCGGGAAAAGTTGCCGGCGGTACCGGGCAACGCGGCTTCCCTGTTCCCGGGACTCCCCCGTCGCGCACTGCGTCGGTTCCCCCGCGGAGGGGGCCGCCGCCTTGCCTCCTCATGGTCGGCGGCCTGCTGGTAATAGAGCTGCCGGTTTAGCAGCGGCTGGCAGTGCTGTCGCAGGTAGAGCAGTCGCTGGTAGTGCAGTCGCTGGTAGAGCAGTCGCTGGTAGTGCAGTCGCTGGTAGAGCAGTCGCTGGTAGTGAAGTCGCTGGCAGTGCAGTCGCCGGCAGGGCAGTTGCCGGCAGGGCAGTCGCCGGCAGGGCAGTTGCCGGCAGGGCAGTTGCCGGCAGGGCAGTCGCTGGCAGGGCCGCGGCTGGTAGTGCGGCTGCTGACGCTTTACATAACTGCAGCGGTCTACTATTATATGGACAGCCTGCCAAAGGCGCCAATGAAAGCCGGACCGCCACGAGCCTGCGCACAATCATCGGGATGCCACATGCTGATCAATGACGAAATCCAGAGGCAGGTGCTCCCGGTCTTGGCCCGGGCCTCCGTCGTGCCTGAGGCGGAAGTACAGCAGCGTGCCGGCTCGCAGCTGCAGCTCAATCCCGGCCAGCAGGTCAAGGCTGAGATCATCGCCAACCTCCCCAACAACCTTTATCTTGCCAGAATCGCGGGCGAGATGTTCAAGCTCGAGATCCCGCTCAACGTCCCGCCCGGCGAGACCCTGGAGCTCACCTATCTCTCGGCGGATCCCCGGATCACCTTCGAGATCTACCGCCCCCAGGGAGGCGGTGAATCGGTGACTCTGAGCCCCATGGGGCGGTGGCTCTCTGGCGTTGCGCGAGACGTCCCTTCCCTGGCGCTTGAGACCGGAGTCCTGCTGGAGGGACCGGAGCAGGCGTCGGCCCTACTGGGTGGCCAGCTCAAGGCCGCGCTGACCCAGAGCGGGCTCTTCTACGAAGCTCACTTGGCGCGCTGGGCCCTGGGCGGCCTGCCGCTGGCGGAACTCCTCAAGGAGCCGCAGGGTAAGCTTTCCCGGGCGGCGCGTCCGGAAGTCTTTCTTGATGCCGACGCGGCGCCTGGGGAAGCGGGCTTCGCCGACAGCAGCACCCTGCCGCTCATCAAGGAGCAGCTGCTCCTGCTGAATTCCGGTGTGCTGACCTGGAAGGGCGAGGCCTGGCCCGGACAGGAGATGGAACTTGCCGTAACGGAGCGGGAGGCGGAGCAGGGTGGCAGCGAGGTGGAGGCCACGCTTTCGCTCGCGCTGGCACGCCTGGGGGGCGTCGAAGCGAAGCTGCGTTTCGGGGTGGACGGGTTCTTCGTGGAGTTTGTCTGTGACCGTCCCGGCGTTGCGGCGGTCCTCAAGGAAGCGGGGGGCGGACTCCGGTCGGCGCTTGCCGCAACAGGGCTGCATCTGACACGGATGGTGGCAAAAGATGGCGAAGCCGATCAGTGATATGAAGCGGGCCGTAGCAATGGCCTACCGCGCGGAGGACGGCGCGCCCCGGGTGGTCGCCAAGGGCGGCGGGGTGACTGCCGAGGCGATCATATCCCTGGCGCGGGAACATGGCGTCTATGTGCACCAGTCGCCCGAGCTGGTGAACCTGCTGATGCAGATTGATCTGGACAGCGAGATCCCGCCTGAGCTGTATCAGGCCGTCGCCGAGATCATTGCCTGGCTGTATGAGCTGGACCAGCAGGCCAAGAACATCTAACGCCAGTGCTTGTGGCCCGGATCATGTCCCGCTCTACTCCTTCGCGAGGGCAAGGCCGGCTACCGCCGCTGGCTCAGAACAATAGGTCGAGCCAGGGATAGGCCTCTTCCAGAAGGTAATCTCCGTCATGTCTGCTGACCGTTTTCGGGCCGAGACCCGGTGCGGTCGGCATCAGAACCCGATGCGCCAGGTTCCCTAGTTCTGCAGGGATGCCTCCAGTCTCCCTGGCATGTCCCCCTCCTGCCAGCACTACCATCGTGTTTCCCGGGTGCTGCGCGAGATAGTCGCCAATCCGCCGTGCCATGAACCTGTTCCTGAGCATCTGCGCCTGGCAAATGTTGCGGAAGCCTGCCCCGCTTCTGCCATGCACGGGGTAGGCTGAACCCATGAAGTCGAGGAAGTCGTCGCTCACCTCGAGATCGATCCCCGGGGGGAGCTCGGCGAGTTCCTTGCTGGAGAGTGCTGCGGCGCCCTGCTGAGAAACCTTTTGGACGACGTCACGCGGGGCGTTCAGTGCAACGATGGGAATCTTGTTGTCGCGCGCATAACGCAGAATGTCCGCATAGAGCCCCCAGGAAATGTGCCTCCAATTCCATTCGTAGAGCTTCCTGAAGGCCGATTCCGGGACCTTGCCCGCGCTCCATGCGTCGAGGGCCTTCTGGCTCGATGCTTCGAACATCTCCATCCCGATGGCGAGTGGCCGCGTACCTGAGTGCAGGGTTTGTATGACATCGAGTTGGAGTTGGTGGTGCGAGGCTTCGTCGTGGCGCTCACCGACCAGGATTACCGGTGTATCGCGCAGTTCACCGATCATGGTCTTCACGTCGATGACCTGATGGTCCTCGACGCGCATGGCATGGGTGATGGAGCAACCGGAAAGCGTGAGGATGACGAAAAGAAGTAGCGCGGCTTGGGGCAGGGCGGTCTTGAGCATGGCAAGGTTATAACAGAGATAATGACTGAGAGGAAGCGGGAAGTAGGGCCCGACAGGTAATGTTTTCTGTCGTCAACCTGTCAACCCACCCGCAGGTTAGCGCCCATTTCCCCTCGCCCTTTGGGAGAGGGGCAGGGGAGAGGGGGGACCATGAGGCAAACTTATATTTATGGGAGCTTGAGCGGCTGGGCAGTTGAGAGGTTTTAAGGGTTTTAAGGTGAGACGAGACGTCAGGGCGTGCCGGGTTGATGATGCTGCGCCCCTACTTAATCTTGACCTGCCGGCCGACCACGCTCAGGCGCCCCTCGGAAAAGAGCTTGACCGCCTCGGGATAGATGCGGTGCTCCTCTTTCTGGATGCGCGCGCTGAGCGTCTCCTCGGTATCTTCTTCCAGAACCGGCACCGCAGCCTGCACGATGATCGGCCCGGTGTCGGTCCCCGCATCGACGAAGTGCACGGTGCACCCGGCGAACTTGGCCCCGTACTCTAGGGCCTGGCGCTGGGCGTGCAGTCCCGGGAAGGCGGGGAGCAGCGCCGGGTGAATGTTCATGACCGCCATGGGAAAGGCTTCCAGCAGCACCGGCGTGATGATCCGCATGAATCCGGCCATCACCACGAGCTCCGCCTCGAACTCGCGCAGGGTCGCCACCAGGGCGGCGTCGTAGGCCTCGCGCCCGGCGTGGGCCCGGTGGTCGAGATGCAGCGCCGGTATCCCGGCCTTCTTGGCCCGCTCCAGCGCGAAGGCGTCGGCCTTGTTGCTGATCACGCAGACGACGCGCGCCCGCAGATCTCCGCGTGCGCAGGCGTCGAGGATGGACTGGAGGTTGCTGCCGCTGCCCGAAACGAGCACGCCTATCTTGAGAAGGGTATCCATGGTTGGGCGCTTGCTCTAGACGAGCTCCACGCACTCCTTGCCGGGCTCGCACTTGACGACTTCGCCGATCTGGAAGGCGGTTTCGTTCAGGCCGGAGAGCCTGATCATGATGTCGTCCGCCTCGCGCTCGGGCACGATGATGACCATGCCGATGCCGCAGTTGAAGGTTCTGAACATTTCGGTTTCATCGATGTTGCCGCCGCGCTGGATGAGCTTGAAGATCTCCGGGATCTGCCAGGCGTCCTTGCGGACCACTGCCTTGCAGCCGTTGGGGAGCACGCGGGGGATGTTTTCCAGCAGGCCGCCGCCGGTGATGTGGGCGATGCCGCTAACGTTGAAATCGCGCAGCAGGTTCATGATGGAGCGAACGTAGATGCGCGTGGGGGTGAGCAGTTCGTCCGCGACCGTTTTGCCGAGTCCGGGGATCTCGTCGTTGATGCCCAGTCCCATGACTTCCAGGATCACCTTGCGGGCCAGGGAATAGCCGTTACTGTGCAGGCCGGAGGAGGTGAGGCCGATCAGGCGGTTGCCGACGGTGATTGAGGAGCCGTCGATGATCTTCTCGCGCTCCACGACGCCCACCGCGAAGCCGGCCATGTCGTACTCTTCGCCCGTGTAAAATCCGGGCATCTCAGCCGTCTCGCCGCCGATCAGCGCGCAGCCGGCCTGGATGCAGCCGTCCGAGACACCCTTGATGATGGAGGCGCCCTTGGCCGGGTCGAGCTTGGCGGTCGCCAGGTAGTCGAGGAAGAAGAGCGGTTCGGCTCCCTGCACGATGATGTCGTTCACGCACATGGCAACCAGGTCGATGCCGATAGTGTCATGACGGTCCGCCAGGAAGGCAACTTTCAGTTTGGTGCCAACCCCGTCAGTACCGGAGACGAGCACGGGATGCTTGTACTTCCCCATGTTGAGGGAGAACAAGCCGCCGAAACCACCGATGTCGGCCAGAACTTCGGGCCTCGAGGTGGCCTTTACCAGTGGCTTGATCATCTTGACAAACGTATTGCCCGCATCTATGTCAACGCCGGCGTCTTTGTATGTGATTTTTGTCTCGTCCAAGGGAAAACCTCCGATAAATTAAAGGAGAAATCTAACGCATATCCCCCGAAAAGTCAAAGCGAAAAATTTGTTTACTTCCCTTTGGCGTTTGCTTATCATGCGCTGCAGTGATGGTTAATGGTGATAAAATAAGCGTTCGCCCCATGCGCGAGGAGGACCTTGAGACCGTGCTCGCTATCGAGTCGGCCTCTTTTTCACGCCCGTGGACCAGGCGTCATTTCCTCGACGAACTGGCCTCCCCCAACGGTTTTCCGGTGGTGGCGCTCGCTCCGCAGGGAGAAGTCGCCGGCTACCTCTGCCTGCAGCTCGTGCTGGACGAGGCCGAAATATTGGACGTCGCGGTGGACGGCTCCCGGCGCGGCAGGGGCATCGGAGAGGTCCTGGTGCTGAGCGCCCTGGCTTTTTGCCGGGAGAAACGCGTCGCTCTGCTCTTCCTGGAAGTGCGGGTCAGCAACCATGCCGCGATTTCGCTTTACCGCCGGCTCGGTTTCCGTGAGAGCGGCCGGCGCAAGTGCTACTACGAAAATGGCGAGGACGCCATGCTGATGGATTATACCTTTGGAGAACAAGCAGAGGAGTGCGATGCAGTTTAAATCAATGGTGGTCTCTAACGTGGAGCTCTCCCCCGGATATTTCCGGATGAGGATGACGGCTCCCCCTGAACTGCAGCAAACCCTTCCCGGGCAGTTCCTGATGCTCAGGGTGATCGATTCCATCGACCCCCTGCTGCGGCGTCCCTTCGGTTTTTTTGATGTCGGGAGCTTCACAGCCGAGTATGCGGGGTGCGGCACCCAGACCTATTCGGAGATCCTTTATAAGGTAGTGGGAAAGGGGACCCGGATGCTTTCGGCGCTGCATCACGGCGACCTGCTCGACGTCCTGGCGCCGCTTGGCAAGGGGTTCGAACCGGGCGCGGCCGGCGAGGAGAAGATCCTGGTGGGCGGCGGGATCGGGCTGGCGCCGCTTTATTATCTTGCCAAGGAGCTGGTGGCGCGCGGCGACAAAGTGCGCCTTTTCGCCGGCGGCCGCAACCGGGACGACATCCTCTGCATCACGGAGTTCGAGCGCCTGGGCGTCGAGACCTACGTGTCGACCGACGACGGGACCCTGGGGGAAAGCGGTTTGGTGACGGAAGTGCTGGAGCGCCACCTGGCGCCGAGCGGCATGCGGATCTTCGCCTGCGGCCCGACCCCGATGCTGCGCGCCGTCGCCCTGATGGCGCAGGCTCACCAGGTCCCCTGCCAGGTTTCCATGGAGGCCTACATGGCGTGCGGCGTCGGCGCCTGCCTGGGCTGCGTCATGAAGGGGGCGAACCATTCGGACGAGACCCCCGACTACCGCTGCGTCTGCAAGGACGGCCCCGTTTTCGACAGCACCGAACTGCAATGGAGTTGACCATGCAAAGACCTGACATGAGCGTTGAAGTGGCGGGGATCAAGATGCGCAATCCCGTCATGACCGCTTCCGGCACCTTCGGCTACGGTGCCGAATTCGCCGATTACCTGGACCTCGAGAGTATCGGCGCCATGATCACCAAGGGGCTTTCCCTGCGCCCCAAGGCGGGGAACCCCACCCCGCGCATCGTGGAGACGCCGGGCGGCATGCTGAACGCCATCGGGCTGCAAAACGTGGGCGTCGACGCCTTCATAGCGCAGAAGCTCCCCTATCTGAGCAAGGTGGCGACGCCGGTAATCGTCAACCTCTACGGCAACACGCTTGAGGAGTACGGCGAAGTGGCCGCCAGGCTCGACGGGCTTCCCGGGGTGGCCGGCATCGAAGTGAACATCTCCTGCCCCAACGTGAAGCAGGGCGGCATCGTGTTCGGCACCGACCCGCTGGCGGCCCAGGAGGTCGTGCGTCTGGTGAAGCGCAACACCACGAAGCCGATGATCGTGAAGCTCTCCCCCAACGTGACCGACGTGGTGCTGATGGCGCGGGCCTGCGCCGACGCCGGCGCCGACGCCCTGTCGCTTATCAACACGCTGACCGGAATGGCGATTGATCTGGACCGGCGCCGCCCGGTCCTGGCCAACATCACCGGCGGGCTCTCGGGCCCGGCCATCAAGCCCGTCGCGCTCCGGATGGTCTGGCAGGTGGCGAAGTGCGTCAGTATTCCGGTCATCGGCATCGGTGGGATCATGAACGCCCGGGACGCCCTGGAGTTCATCCTGGCCGGCGCCAGCGCCGTGCAGGTTGGCACCGCCAGCTTTCTGGACCCCTCCGCCGCGCAGACCATCGCCCGGGACATGGAACAGTACCTGGTCGACAAGGGGATCAGTTCCCTCGCCTCCATGATCGGTGCGCTCGAGGTCTGATGGAAAAGTGGGAGAGAAATCTCGAACGTAGCATAACCAGCCCGGAGGAGCTTTCCGGGCTGTTTCGCGTTTCGGTGGCGCCACTTGCCGATGTGGTTTGGCGCTACCCGATGCGGATCACTCCGTACTATCTGAGCCTGATCACCGGTCCCGGAGACCCCATCTGGAGCCAATGCGTGCCGGACGCGGCGGAACTGCAGGACCATTCCCAGTGCGACGACCCGCTCGATGAGGAGCGTCTCTCGCCGGTTCCGGGCCTGATCCACCGCTACCCGGACCGGGTGGTCTGGATCGTCTCCTCGTCGTGCGCCGTCTACTGCCGTTTCTGCATGCGCAAAAGGGGGGTCGGCTGTTACGGCATGCAGCCGGCGGCGCAGGATGAAGCGCTTGCCTACGTCGCAGCCAATCCGCAGATCAGGGACGTGATCCTTTCCGGTGGCGATCCGTTGCTGCTTTCCGACGCCCGCCTCTTTACCCTGCTGGGAGCGCTACGCAAGATTCCCCACGTCGAGATCATCAGGATCGGCACCCGCGTGCCGGTGACGCTTCCCGACCGGATCACCCCGAGGCTGGTGCGCATACTCAAGCGTCACCACCCCGTTTACGTCAACACCCACTTCAACCACCCCACGGAGATCACGCCGCAATCCTCCAGGGCTTGCGGGTTGCTCGCTGATGCAGGGATACCGCTGGGAAACCAGACCGTGCTGCTCAAGGGAGTGAACGACGACCCCCAGGTGATGCGGAGCCTCATGCAGAAGCTGCTCGCCATCCGGGTACGCCCCTATTACATCCACCAGATGGATTTGGTCAAGGGGACTGCCCATTTCAGGACTCCGGTCAGCCGTGGCCTCGAGGTGCTCGAGGCCCTGCGCGGTCACACCTCGGGCATGGCGGTGCCCGACTACGTCATCGACCTGCCTGGCGGCAAGGGAAAGGTGGAGGTCGCGTCAGGAAGTGTGAAACGAGAGGGGAACCGGCTCCTCGTTACCAATTATCTCGGCGAGACCGTCGAGTACTACGACGTCGAGTGACTCCCACGCTGCATTACCTCCTTTGATCGTTCTCCCCTGAGGCTCCCACCGCCGTTACTCCTCCTACTGCTCTCTCTTGTTTAATAAGCCACTGGCAATAACGACCTGCTACAGTGGTGCATATTGTTCAATATGCCTACCGGCAAAATTTGCCAATGAATCTATCTATTAGGTAGTTGCCTACCCAGCTCTCTTCCAATACTTGACTGTTGTCACTGGTCTCTCCGGTAAGCTGGTAAGCAGGTATGTGTGAGTGTAGACATAATGGTTGTCAGGTGAAGCAGAAGCGAAAAAAATCGAAAAAACCTGCACTCCTTGTAACGTGGGTTATGCTGTAGAGATCGTCAAATCCACCACGGCACAGAGCCACAACCAAGGAGG
>TBL_comb47_HYPODRAFT_10007092_pt1 | contig 11897 bp, 10 predicted proteins | sample TroBogypolimnion_40_FD_10682 | JGI IMG/M metagenome (IMG submission 10682) | reverse complement strand
CCTTTATTTTATTTTTATTCTCGACTAGTTCAAGATACATGTTTGGCATACGAGGAAATCGTTTTGGCCGATACGCAGGTCTTTCTGTATAAAGTTTAGTAACAATAATAGATGGTTTCCTCAACATGCTATATGATTTTACTTTATTGAAAGAGCTTTAAATGGATTAATTAATTTGTAATAAAATTTTTGTTGTATTATAACCTATTGAGAAGAGTTCTAGTTTATCGGTATGGCTCATGTTAAACTCATAAAGTTTAGGCTCAAGTTCTAGTTCAATAATTTTACACTGCTGAGATACTGTCTGTAATTTTAATTGCTGCAATTCAATCATTGGTATGGTTAGAATGGTATAGAATTTATCAATAACTTTTTTGTAACTATCTTCTGTGTCTTTCTGACCAATATTAAAAATAATTGCTGGTACGGTTTGATCAATGATACCAAAAGGACAATTGTCAACAAATCCTCCGTCAATGTAACAGTCTCCGTTATAGATACAATCATTAAAAATAAAAGGTAAACTACAGGATAGACGTATAGCATCAGAACACAACATGTCTGGATGGTTATGATAAGAGAAATATTCTTTTCTTCGTTGTGTAATATTATAGCTGCAGGTATATAGTGTTTTTCCAAATTTTTCAAATAATTCGAGAAGGGTAGGCATGTACCCAATTTTATCAATCGACATGTTCTCCAAGTGGGTTTGGAATACACTAAAATCGTATAGACCTTCACCTGATAACACAGAGTCAATACTCTTCATTTCGTAGGTATCAAATATTTTATTGGTAATAGAGTACACTGTCATTTCAATTGGTGTGTACCCAATTGCCAGAAAATAACAGATAACTGCCCCTATACTTGTACCTGAATAAAATAAAACGTCGTCAACAAAACGTTTACTATCTACCATATACTGTAACCCTCCAAGTAGACCAAACCCTTTTAACCCACCTCCTGATAATACTATCGCTTCATACAGTTTATTTGTAGTCATCGTTCTTTTTTAACTGTAGTGAACAGTTAAATGGGTTTTAGTTTATTTTAAGGGATAGTCGTTGAATTGTTATTTTTCAATGATACGCTTGAGTAAAATGATACAAATCACAATCAACAGTACAATACACACAATATAGATGGAATTGTCACAGTTGTAAAATTTTGAACAAATAGGACAGTCTTTGATATGGTTGGCTATGGTCATGCAAGATAGTTCAGATTGGTGATGTGGGTGTGGATGATAACGTGGCAGTTCATATTCAAATGGGATAATTTCTGGTTGCCCTATATTGTATCCCATACCTTGTTGTCCCATATTCATAGGTTGTTGTCCCATACCTTGTCCCATACCTTGTCCCATACCTTGTCCCATTGGAACCATCACTTGCCCACCGTTAATACCGAATGAATGATCATTATTTTTACGGATATGTCTGCTCATGATTTGGTCTGTATACGCATCACGTGCCTGGTTGTCTTTCCGTGTAAAATCAGAGTCATTTCCTAATATTTCATTTGCATCAAAAAGATCGTCTATAAACGTCACGTTTTTGTTCATTTATATATAAATTTATTTAATTATTTCACCATAAATCTTTTTCAACAAGGAATCTCCTTTCAGAAGTATCAACTCGGAAAGGATAGAACGAAAACTACCTGTTTTCTGATTTACTTTTTTTTGTTCAAGTTGAACAAGCTGTATTTTTACCCCTTTTTCTATACAATTTTTGTATTCTGAAGTCTGTTTAAATAATTTAAATTCTTCTGAAGTAGCTGTTAGTTTTAATTTTAAAGATGAATTAAGAGCTATTTGTTTTATTTTATCGGACAAGTCAGACACACTTGTTTTAATCATTGTTTTCTTGGGTACATCCAATGGTATGTCTCTTTTACTGATATTCTTATCGATCAATTCAACGACGCATACAACACGAGTATTGGTATCCCCAAAACCATGTTGGAGTGGTGCTCCTGGATAATATATATTTTTACCAATTTCTTGTCGGTCATGAATATGACCGCTGATAAGTAAGGGATACTCTGGTAGCCATTCATCACCTTCTGTAGAAACAATAGAACCCATACGACATCCTTTCATTTCTTGATGTGCAAAGATGACTTGACAATCCTTCCAATCGATCGTATCTAAGGCTTCATGAAATCTACCTGGATAAACATATGGACAAGCAGCAAAAGATCCAGATCCATCTTCACTTATTCGTACAATTGGTTTGTCAATTACATTCACGTTTGGATAGTTTTTAAACACGTTTAACCAATGATTTGATGTTAAAAATTGTTGGTTATTAATCATGTCATGGTTACCAACAGTAATGTCAACAGGAGCATACATACTTAGTGTCGTCACAAAGTCAAGGGTTTTATTAAGAGCCTGGGTAAAAATACGTTCATGGTAATGCATCAAATCTCCTCCAATAATTATCCTATCAAACTTTTCGTCAGTGCATATTTTTTGTAAAAGATTCAACAGAATGGTAACTTCTTCATGGTTGTCATTCTTAATATGAGGATCTCCAATAAATAAAAGCTTCATTTTTTATTTTTTATAAAAAATGTTAATTTAATTCATTTTTATTGCTTTTGTTTCTGTTCAGATTGGTACAAGTGATAGCTGTACATAACAGCGGCGGCAATACCACAGGCAGCCACGAGATAATAAATACCATGCTCAACGGTCACGGCGTTTTCACCAGCCACCGCTCCAGAGAACTTCTCGACAAGGTTGTATCCAATTGCGTGGGCACCCCAGTTGATTGCTCCGATCACGGCGATATAAAAGACAACGATAAAAGCAATATGTTCAATAGACTTCATTTATTCTATTCTCGATAAAAATAAAAATAAAATGAAAATAAAATGGATTGCATTGAACAGTTTTTATCTATTCAACAACACGTACGTTTGTACCATTGGATGACACCTGTATACAACCAACATGTTGTTTCAGGAGAGTTATACAAGGAACTAGATGAGCTTTTTGATACGTTTGTTGAAACATACCTTGGAAAGTATGATAAAAAACCATTTTCATTCGAACCAATCACAACATTAACATCATCTGTAGAAAAAGATAAGCTTTTACGACATTTAAAACATTTTAAACAATTTTTAATGACCGACATGGAGATCTTTTTAAATGCTAGTAAAATGTCCAACAGTGACTTGAAAAATATTCGTGATGAAATACTTGGAAAAGTGAACCATTTTCTCTTTTTATTACGTTTACAGTAAAATTAACAGTTGGTATAGGGTTACTTTTTCTTTTTTCTGTTCTTTGTCCATTACATAGTCATCATAACGAATTAGAATTTGTTCTGCCTTATTAATGTATTCTATGATTTCTAAATTTTTATTATAAACCCTACGGTTTTCTTTTATATCTTCTACAGGGAATGATATAACCATAAATAGTACACTTTTTAGTCGTAAATAATAAGGGGTTTTATGCTGAAATTCATTATAGACAACTGGATCAATATTTTGTATGGCATGAATGCTTTCCGTATACATTATAATATTGTTATATGAATGATAGTCATCAAGATGGTTGTAAAAATGTAAAAATACTTTAGATTGATGGTAGTCTCTAACTTCTTTGATTGCATTAATGATACGAAGACGAAGTAGACAAATTAATCTGGATAGAATCTCTTTATCAGATACAATTAACTTTTCATCAACAGACAAGTATCCAGACTTTTTTAGTATTTTATTATCAATCAATGATGAGGGTAATAACGTATACTTTGGTACTATTATCTGATCAATATAAGCATGCACAAAGTCTCTGATAGTATCCATGGAGTCAATAGGTTCATTTTCTTTGGAACAGTATCTTGAGTACATGTATATGAAGCACTCGCCGACTATTGTTGCGATCGACCGGTTCATACGGTATGTGTGTATTATATCTGTTTCTGGTGCTAAAGGAAGTGTAAAGATACCATAATTATAAACTTCCTTTCCTAGTACTTTTTTTATGTTTGTTATCGTATTTACTGGAGGAGTTTCTAGTATTGGTAGATCAAGTGGTGGTAGTGGATCACACGTAAGGTATAGTTTAGTCGTGGTAACAAGACCTCTTAATTTTTTATAAGAGTCAAGTACTTGGTGTGTAAACGTAAATTCCTTGTACGTTATCTGTGGGTTCTTTTGGTATGCAATTACTGGTTTTCTTCCATCTGGTAGTAGATAAAACTGTGAGATTAGATTACCAATACGGTCATCTTCAAAAATCAGTTGTTCTTTTGTGACGATCAATTCACACGCAGTATCTTTTGTTACACTGTTCTGAACTTCGATAATCAAGATGGTTTGTTTGTACACAGGAGTATACTGCAGCAACGGTCCATTATGATAGGGTATGACTACCTTTGCTTGTTTACCTTTACCATGCAAGGTAAATACGTGGATATTACACTGGTAGACGTGTTCGAGTAAACGAACCCATCGTCGAGGATCTAAATAAACTGTTTTATCATTGAATAGTTTTTCTAATTGATCAAGTTGAAGATCTGGATTTTCTTGTGAAGCAATCATGAAACGTGTAATAGGATGATCTTTACCAGTAGCCTTCTTAACACACTCTAAAAAACTGTGTTTTGTTTTTGTAACACCTTTCCGAAAGTATGTATTGTCAGCAGAATAAAGACTAAACATAAACATATCCAGATTATCAGGAAGTATACCATAGTACCCTTCATCTAAGATACGATCAAGCGTCGAAATAATATTCTGTTGTTGTTTTAATTTTTTCTCCTTGTTATGGTAGTAAATGTCAATGTTATTATTGTTACCACGACGTCCTTTAAAACAGCAAGGAATATAATAATACTGTTCTCGGTTTGATAATTTATTTACTTGTAACCCAATGTTAGGAAATGTTTCACCTGAACAACGGTAACAAAACGGTTCGTCAGAGTCTTTTGGAAATCGTATATAATCAGTTCCTTCCTTCAACTTATTTCCAGAAATTTCTTCTTCTGTAGCGATAACAGGATGTCTTTCTTCATCACACCATCTAGTATACCCAGAAATAAAAAGATCCGGAACACGTTCTTCAATGGTTTGGGTTTCATTTTCAATTTCTTCTTCTTCAATGGTGAATGTTTTTCCAAGAAAACGTTGGTATTCTTTTAGAATTTCTGTCTCTTTTTCGTAGTAGATTGTCAGAAATTTAGAAAGGTAAAACATCAGCGTATTAATATGTTCCATATTTCTGAAACGGGTAACTCTTACTTTTACATAGTACGAACCTATTGGGAAAAAATTTCCTTTCATTGATCCATCGATTACTTTTCTACAAATGATATTACAAGAAGCATCGATATCGTTTCCATACTTATCCATTCCACCCTTGCATTTTGTGAGTAATCCAGTTTTCTTTGTACTAGCCTTTACACTCTCATCAACAGATAAAAATCGGTTCATAATAGACAAGTTCATGATCATATCACTCAGTATGTATTTATTGAACCGTTGTGATGGATAGATAAATGTTCCATCAATATCATGTTTATCGAACGTATCACTAAAGACGATTGGATGGGTGCAAATACTCTGTATGTATTCCTTCATATCAATGGGTGTGTTTGTATTTACAGACACTTCAATCCGAAACTGCATTGTCTTTTCATCGATAGAAATAATACTATCGAGGTATTTATCAGGGCTCATCTGTATCTTTAGAAGAATTGTATTCGGATCTATCGGAGTAGAGCTATTATCCATTATAACATGATGGTACTTGTATATTTTGCAGATAGACTGGTAAGAACAGTAAGGTATTTTTTCGTTACAACATAGTTGATCAAAAAAATAGGAAAGAGAAATACCCGTCATATTGGTGATGAAAAAATAAATATGATAACTCTCTTCATGGAACAGTGTATGTTTTTGTTCGACTGTACGTTCCATCACAGTATGGATATTTTTATCCGTGTACTCAACTAAATTTTCATGCTTTTTCTTATCTTCAACTAACTTTTTTTCAAAGACACGAACATTCTTCATAAATGTCTGAAAATCATAATCCTGTAAATGTATACTATTCTTCTTTAGAATGCTCCGCAAATTAGGATAATCTTCTATATGCTCTACTGAACCTTCTTTTTTATAAAATAACCATAAATTTACAAGTAGATCAATAGATGTTTCTTTCCCTTTTATTTTTAGAATTTGTTCAAAGGAAGTAGTCTTTGAATTTTTTATTATTTTTTCTAATGATTCATTCTGATCAGTTAGAAGAGATGGTAATGTATCATAGAGTACAGCTATACGGTTCTTATGATCTTGTACTGTATCTGTCGTAAACTTCTTAATCTTATCCATTTTATATAAAACAAGTTTTTATATAATTTAATATGGTCTTGGCTAGACTCTGACCGTGTTTGAAGGATCTATCTGGTTTCAATCTTGTTGTTGGTATTCTTCTTCATCAAAGTTGGTATCAAAGTCAAAATCAAAACCCATACCAATTCCTTCTTCTTCTGGTTCATACTCTTGATCCTCTTCTGCTTGGACTTGTTGGTTAAACAGTTCTTCATCTTCTTCATCTGGTTGTATTTCATTCTCGTCAACAAATAATGGTTCCAAGTCAGGCATCATCCGACTACCATCTCGTTTAATGATTTTATTAGACTTGTTAAACATCAGAATACGGCTTATTACATCTATTTCATTCAGTCTACCAATACTCTGAACAATATGATATACACACTGTTCTAAGAGCACAGATAGTGTAGTGGATGATTCAAGTATTTCAGCATCTATTAACCCACGGTTTGTCAAGTACTTTGCGATGATTAATTCATAACCAAACTTACCTACTTTCTCTGGGATAAACACAACGTTGTCTGTTCCAAGATACATTAAAGAATGAGCAAAAAGAACCGCATCCTTATCTATGATAAAATTTGTTTCAAAGGCATCCAAACTATCAAAAATACTAATAAAGGAAGTGATTACTAATGTTTTAATACGGTAGTTTCTCAAGTGTTGTTCGGACATTGTCAACTTTAACAATACATAAGAGATAGTACGGTCTCGTTTTAATATATTCTCTTTTGTAACCGTAAAATGGGTTGATAAATCAGACATATTAAAGTTTGATGGTACTTTTAGTACGACGGTGCTCGTGTATCCATCTACAATCAACCGACGAGCAACCTCTTTGACATTAGTATTGTCGAGATACAGTTCCATTGTACCTTCTGTTTTATATGATTTCCCACCCCATGGTGCGTCAATATAAATAAAGTCACTGTATGCAGGTAAATTTGCTGTTAACAAATTGTGGTTGTACACACGCACTCTATCCTTTATTTCGGGAAACTTTTCAATATTTCTCTCGAGTAATTTAAAGGTTTGTTCAACGATCTCGTATGAATAAATTGTTGCGTCAGGAAACATCATACCAAAATGTACAGTATCTACACCAATATGTGCGGTAGCGTCCACGATAGTTTTCATATGTGGTACATTTTCAAACCACTTAGTAAAGACTTTGGTGACTTGATCAATATGCCATGGCATTAAGGAACTGTATATACTCTCTTCAGTAGCTTCGAACAACTCGTACTGGATTGGACTCATTGCATTCAAGACATTAGGACCAAATGAAATGGGAATGACATCTTTATCTGACCGGATTGTATTCACGGTTGATAAAAGGCCGTGAAATTCATCTTCTGGTTGCAAAACTGCTTTATCGATAGCCTCTTCACATGTCTGTTCACGTTGAGATAAGATTAACCTACTAAACTCATTTACTTTCTTCTTATTTTTGAGATCCAGTTCAATGTAGACACTGACGGAGGCATTCAGTACCATGTAATTCCATAATTCTGCCATACAGGCTGTGTCTAACTTACCAATTGTTTTTTCAAAATCGGTTGGCAAGTTAAACTTGTCAAGTTTTATAGGAACAGGATACTTAGACAGACACGATTCAAAGTTTGAGTAGAAAAAATGAAAGGCATCCATATCTGTAAACATTAAAGTACTATGGGTTTTCCTACGTTCTTTACCATACAAGTAAAAGTATGGATCGGTCTCTTGGTAGGGTTGAACAGATGTATTGATGTACTTGTTAAAGGCTTTGATCATGTCGTGCATGTCTTTTGTGCGAGAAATACAAAACATACGTCGTTCCTCTTCCTTAATGACACTAGATATCGTGAGGGTTTTAGGCTTTGGTGGCGGAGGGAAAGATACACGACCGTATTCTTCAAACCGTTTTTCTCGTAGCTCTGTTAATACCACCCCTGCAAAATTACTAGCACCCCCGAGGATAAGATCTTCTGGATCATTAAACACAATATGTGAAAACTCTTTTATAGTAGATAGTAACAATACGGTCAATCTAGTTGGTTTCGGCTTTGAAAATGGGAAACGTCTATGTAATAATTCCTTAGCTTTTGTGGTAACAATACGGTATATATAGGCATTCAATTCGTGTTTGTAGACAACATCCATTTCTTGAAAAGAAAGATACGAAGTAGGGTCAAGGGACAGTACGAGTTTATCCTTCATGATCATGTCATGCGAGGCATGAATGGTGTGCCCTAATGAATGAAGCAGAAATGCATTGACATAGTGGATAACCGTTGGATAATGGTACAAACCAACACGAAACATATCAATGGCATATGGGCTGTGCGCACTAGAATCATTAAATTGAAAAACAGAGTCTTCTCTAGAATTTCTTAAAGACTCTCGTGTTCTAGATTGTTTTTCTTCCCCTTCTCCTTCCTCTTCTTTGATAACTTTCATATATTTTTTATCTTCTAAAACAATAGGTGTGTACTTTTTTGTTAAAAGCTGCCCCCCTTTCTCTAGCAAATAAACTAGACGTTTGGTAAGTGGTTCCATTTGTTTGTTCTTAATCAAGTAATCGATTAGTTTGAACCTGGTCATATCTGTTGGTTTATCTGGTAAGGTTTCAAAGAAACGCTCCATGTAGTAAGCTACCATATCATCTTCGATATTTATTTTTATTTGCAAATTATAATCAGTATGGTACTTGTATCGAAGTTCTGTAGCAATTGTGTCAGGTGGCATGTGTTCAATAAAATTATTAAACACCTCTTCATTGAGACCAACTGTTTTAGATGTCACGATATCCACGATGGTGATTGGTTCTTGGGCCAAAAATCGCATCTCTAAGATGTCATCCAAATCCCTTCCAACATACTCGGCTAAATTATTTTTACCAGATATAATGTCTTGTTTAAGGGTTTCGTAAACGCTATAAAATTTATTCAGATACTCCCTACGTTTCTGTTTTTCTTGTTCCTTTTCTTTTTCACGTAAACGTTCCCTGATATTCATTAACTGAATTCCGACAGTATTATCACCTTCACCTTTTGCGTTCACACCCAAAAAACGATTCTCTGATTCATAGACAATTAATTCTTCCTGAATAGAGAGCAAAGACGCGCCTGCTTGACTCCATGTCTTGACCTTTATTTCCTGACTGGTTTTAGGGTCTGTAATTGTTACTAAACGGTCGGTCGTGTATTTGTGTTCTAATGCTTCTAATAGAGCTTTACTATACAACGAGTCTTGATGACTATGTGTGTATGCTAAACTATCTTTTCGTGCTTTTCCAGCAGGTTTACGCTCTATATCATGTCGGAGACCTACTGGATGAACTAAAGAAGCATAGGCGTTTGAAACAATACCATCAAGAGGTGATAATTCACCATAGGGAAGTTCCTTTGGGTCAAATAATAATAAAGGCACTGGCATTTATTAGTACAAGTATAATTTAAATATAAAATTAGTTTGTGTCTCCGTAATTGGGAAATAACTTTGGATCTCCATCGTATCGTTGTGCTTCCTTGTTACCAATGTAACCGAGAGGGGGGTTAGCTTCAGGTGTGCAGTACCCTTTAATACTATGGTCACCTGAAGGTCCAGTCAACTGGATCATGTCAGGATTTCCACCAACTGGTTTGTTATAATTGCAACCGATCTGGTCATATTGAAACGTTGTAGGTTTACCTACGTACAAGCCACTGCAACGAGGGTTAAATTTACTAACTTGGAACAAAAAAGGTTCATTCGTGTGGTTACCTGATTGGTATAAATAATAACATAGAATCAATAGTAAACATAACAAAAATGCAGAGACAAAACCAGATACGACAGTTGGTTGTTCCGTGTTCATGATACGAGCAACAATTTGTTGAAAAGTAGGATTGGTTCCAATGAATAGAGCTAGAAAACATAGCATGTACAACATCTTTATTCATTACTAAAAATATTTTTTATAGATTTAGACCAAACTTGGTGAAACAAGTTGTTACACTTATACCTAGTATTTCATGTGAAATAACATCCGGTCTGGACCACGGTTCCGTAGCTTGAGTGGTGCATGCTGACGCAATCCATTTTCATTAAAATCTCCAAGTACCGTAGCATTCCAAATATTTAATGTACTGTTTGCTTCTTGCATACCAATATCGGTTTCAATACCAGTCACCAACAAGGATATGGTTTTATCAACAATATATGCGTAATCATTGCGTTGTGTTTCATCTACGACTAGATACTTACCATAAATATCACCTGTACGAGGTATATGATTTTCAAAGACACCATACAAGGCAATAATTACAATTCGTTCAGATGGAGAAATTTTTTTATTCATACGTTTTAATAGATACTCATAAACTTTCATTCGAATCATGTTTACGGTTCGTTTAGTAAAAAGTTCCCGGGGTAATGGAGCCCATTCTGTAATAGTAGCCCATCCTACGTACTGTGTAGGGTCAATTTGATCATTATATTCTATATTTACTGATGGTCCTTTTAACGCCTGGAATAAATCTTCTCGATCGAGACAGTTTGCGTATTCCATCTTTATTTATAATTTAAAATGTGTATTTTTTTACTAAAATGGATGTCTTGCTCTATAGTAAATTTTCAAATCGTTCTACGACTCTATTAAACCAACTACGTGAAACGCCAGAATTATTAGAGTCTTTAACGCTTACATGTATCGATAATAAATCAATCCGTGATCGTATTGTAAATGATGAAAAAATTAAAATTACTGGTGTTCCTTGTTTTATCCGTCTAAATGAAACGACGAATACATTTGATTTATTTGAAGGAGATAATGCGTTTCGTTTCTTTCAAGATTTGCAACAGCAGATTAAACAGGAGCGGACAGATAATGATCGAGAACGAGAACGAGAAAGGGAACAAGAACGGAAACGGGAACGAGAACTGGAACGGGAACGGGAACGGGAACGAGAAAGGGAACAAGAACGAGAAAGGATGGAAAGTGAAGAAAAAGTTGAAAAGAAAACAAGTAAAAAGAAAATAATGACATTTACACCAATCGAAGACTTGGAAGATTTAAATGAAGAAAATATTGACAATTCATCGGCAATCAACACATATACCCATGTGTCTAAAACAGAACATTCCGAATTTTCTGAACGAGATGTCAGTGCAAAAACAGCTGAATCTGTTGTTAATAAAAATACAGGAAACCTATTAGCAAGAGCTATGAAAATGCAAAAGGAAAGAGACCAAAAGTAAAGAGACCACTTAATTTTAAGGTAAAAAGTAACCTTAGAATATTGATATTCCTTCAAAAAATCTTCTGACAACCATTTGGGACACCATGTGTCTGGTCATGTCGTTGATCAATGTAATTAAACAAACTACCATAGGTAGTACATGAACCACATTTATAAGGAGATTCACCAGATGACATGTTTAAGGTATGATAGGTTGAGCATGTAAAAGGTTGTGCGTAGGACTGTGTTTCAGTATACGCTTCTACTTTTTTCTTATCGTTACGAGCTACGTACAGAATAACCAAAAGAGCTACAATAGCGGTAATAAGGAGAATA
>TBL_comb47_HYPODRAFT_10007091_pt1 | contig 11898 bp, 6 predicted proteins | sample TroBogypolimnion_40_FD_10682 | JGI IMG/M metagenome (IMG submission 10682) | reverse complement strand
ATTTATATAATTGTTTGGAAGAAAACAAAGAATTTATTTGGGATACCTTTTTTGATGTGAAACAAACCATGAATAACTATGATTTTGATTATACTATTATTACGGATGGTTATGCTACCTCGTTGCGGTTTTTACACAAGGATTTTGTGGAAGAAGAACAAGCAAAAAAGGATAAAATGAAAGCAGGAAAGAAAGCATTACAAGGACTTACTAAAGAAGAAAAGGATAAAATCAAGGATAACAAGAAAAAATTACAAAAAGAATTAGCTAAGCAAAAACGATTACAAAATAAAGACAAACCAAAGAAATCCAAGAAGCAAGAAAAACAGGAAAATCCGGAATTCCAATATATAGATGAAGTTCCAAAGGAAGTATTAGAAGGAAAACACCTTTTTATTGACCCGGGAAAGAGAAGTTTATTTTCAATGATGGATGATGATGGTAAGTTTTTTTCTTATACAAACCGGCAATATTTGAAGGAAACAAAACGACTGAAATACCAGTCATTACTTAATCATTACAAGGACAAAATAGGAATAACAGAAATGGAACAAGAACTCAACAAATATAATTCCAAAAGTTGCAATATAGATACATTTAAAAAATACATAACCGCGAAATTAAAAGCAAATGAAAAATTGGTTCCGTTATATCAATTAGAAAAATTTAGAAGATACAAATGGTATGCTTACATCAATAAAAAACGAACCGAAGATAGAATGGTGAATAAAATCGCAAAGAAGTTTAGTAAAGACCATATTGTTATCATAGGAGATTGGAGTATAGGGAAGCAGATGCGAAACTTCATTTCCACACCAAATCTAACACTAAAAAGAAAATTACAAAAGCAATTTCAGGTATATAACATAGATGAGTTTAGAACATCTTGTTTATCTTACAAAACGGAAGAACCTTGTAAGAATTTATACTTGAATTTCAAAGCAGATACAAAACAAAAAGACCGAAAGATACATTCAATCCTAACATATCAAATGGAAAATAATAGGAAAGGATGCATCAATCGTGATAATAACGGGTGTAGAAACATCCAAAAAGTATTCAATAGTTATATGCTAACGGGAGAAAGACCTGAAAAGTATAGAAGAGAATACAAATTCCAATAAGATATACTAACCACTACAACCATAACAAGTTGTAGTCGTCAAATAGTATAATGCCCTTCGGGGTGCATTTACACCATTGGAAAGAATAAATGAGTGATTTTTTATTTTTTTAATAGAATTTTGTCTCATTTTTCTTTTCGGTCGGTGTAATATAAACTTAAAATATTATTTATTTCATATATAATGTCATTTCGATTGTTTACAACTGTTCTTATTTCAATACGCGCGACACATACACATAGCAGGCCTTTATCGTTTAACGTGATACATAACCATCCACCGTTGTTAAAATCAGTGCCGTTAAAACCAGTGCCGTTAAAACCAGTGCCGTTAAAATCAGTGCCGATAAAATCAGTGCCGATAAAATCAGTGCCGTTAAAATCAGTGCCGATAAAATCAGTGCCGTTAAAACCAGTGTCGATTATAGATTCGCCGTATTTTCATCACATACGTAATAAAAAAAACACAATTATGGAAATTATGGATTTGTACAATAAAATTAAAAAATAGTATTATTCGGCCGAATCATCACTATTATCGCTATCATCGCCATCATTGCCACGAAACATATCAGTTATCCGATAATTTAGATGACGGTTTAATAGTCTTAATTCATACTCTTCAAAATAATCAGGGAATTCATATTCATTATATTCCTTATAAAAATTTATATGAGTATCATTAAACGATATTGTATGCGGATATTTATATTTTTTAGTATTAGGATAAGGCGGTACTGACAATAAGGTGGCTAATTGTTCAGTAATATTGGGAGAATTAATGTGTGAAAAATGAATATGTTTACGTCCAAATTTACCATTAAATCGCGCAAATAATCGCAGTTTTTTTCTCAATATATTATACGCATCAAACCTTTGCATTGTTCCAAAAATCGCATATGTATGAATATAATATAAATGTAAATAAGGTCGCATAATATCAACTAATTTATCTTTTGGGAAATCACGATGAATTGAAATATTTTTAACAACTCTTTTAAATTTATGTAACATATCTCCTACAAATGGAAATAATATTTCAGTTGAAGATGTAAACACAAATGATTTTATAGCATATTCACGAATTAAACATTCATTATCAGTTTTGAAATGTTTTATATTAAAATTCGCAATAAAATATCGTTGCAATAATTCGGGCATAACCATTCCATTTTTAAATTTAATGAAAAAATAAATGTTATATAAAATAGTACGATTAAATTTTATATTATTGTATGGATTTTTTATGATTAATGGATCTACGAAAAAATTGGGAGCATGTGATAAATTATTATTTATTATATTTATTAAATCACTAATAATAAATAAATATTTTGAATTGTTTTGATATATTGTTATTACGTTGTTTTGGACATGTTCAATAGTATTCAAATATAAATCGGTATCTATAACTAATTTGGCTTTTCGTAATTTATAAATATACGCCAATCTTGAAAATCCGTAATATGTTCGTTGAATCTTTGCAAATAACGTTAAAAACTCTTCTTTCATTTGTTCATTCATGAAAACATTATCCAATACATTTTCTTTTATATACCCGAATTTACTTTTATATGAAAACTTGTCAATAAAATGGTGGCTTTCATAATATATATACATAATATAGCTATAATATATTATTTGTATAATTATTGAGGTGTTATTTGTATTGGTCGTTGTACTAGTACTCTTTTTTATGTGGGTTAAAATAGTTTCCCAATATTTATATCCCATATCTACCGGATACACGATTGTTTGATGTGTTTTCATACATTGTTGAATTATGGTGCAAAATGTTATCATTAATATATTTATTCTCTAGTTTTGTTTCTATATTATATAATCTATAAATTATATAATATTCATCTCCACAATAAGAGTTATTTTTTTCTTGTTGGAGTCCTAGTTTTTTTCCGTTTGTTTTTTGTTTTTTCCGTTTTTGTGTGTGTCTTGATGACGAGTGTCTTGATGGACGACCTAATCCTAATCCATTAAATGGATTTGTATTAAAATAATGCTCGTCATCGCTGTCCCGACGAGCGTCATACACAACTGTCTTTAGCTTGCCACGTTCAAACCCATAATGTTCCAAAATCTTGACCATTTTGCCAATCGGCGATGTATAAATTGCCAGACAGCCATTTTCCTTTGCTATGTTCTCGATTTTATTAATCATCTGTCTACTAAAGGATTTGTCTGAACTCGACAGATTTAAAACACTTTTATAAATTGAAATAAAATTTAATACACTTTGGTCGCCAGTTGTACGTTCACCTCTCCCAAGTTCGTTTATTTTATAAACCATATTTTCACCAACAACAATTTTATAAAATATGCTACCTAAATAAATTATGCGGCCCTCATGACCAATATCATACTTAACTAAAATATGAAAATTTTTATCACTGAAATGGTTAACCGTCCCATGTAAAATTACTTTTTTCCGCTTCTTTGAAAACTTCTTTTGTGGCAATTACGTCCATTACGGCGTCTTCGCTCAGGCCATATAAAACAGGCGGGTTATTTATAAAATTCAATATTTCTTTGGTAATAGAATAGAGCCAAAAAATATATTGATCTTCTTCCGATGATATATTATCTTTGTTGAATATTTTATCTTCTTGGGGTTCAGATATTAATGATTGATATAATCCCATATATTTTAAATAGTCGGGATTAAATTGAATATCAAAAAACATATTATATTACCTCCACAATAAAAAATATAATATATTCGCCATTGCCACAATTTCTTTATTATTTTTCGGTAAATGTAAAATATAATTATGTTGTAATTGTTTTACGCGTATCGTAAATGTATTTTTTTTAAGTGATATTTCTTTGTAAAAAATATGTATATGATTATGATAATCATGATTGTCTATCGATAAATAAATATCTCCTGAATACTTTTCAGTTGCCAAACAAATGTCCCCATTATAATTTTGTTTGATATATTTCAATACTTTCAGTAATGTTGTCGGGTACTTTGTTTTTAATTGTTGATGTATTTTTGTCAAGGGAATATCGCGACATGTTTTTGTAAATTTAGTTGTGTTGGCTGTTTTTGATTTTACCGTTTTTGCTTTGACTGTTTTTTTTTGTTTCATATGCGATTGTTAATATATACACTGATATTAAAATCCCGGGTTATAATTATTATCTGTTCCTAAATCCGTCGATTTAATATTACTTACATTATTTTGAATTGTTAATTGATTTGTACTACATTTATTATCTGGATTATCTATCCCACCAAACAATTTCTCAATAATCGCATTTTCGTCTGGGTTTTCATATGCCACAACTCCTTCCAATTTGCGCATTTCATCAATATTCAATACTACTTGGAATGCATTTGTTCCATACAATCCTTCTTGGCCACACATCACATTTGCAGAAACCCCTCGCATCATATCCAATTCCGCATGTCTTGCTGCTTTCAAGAACATTTCCGGCGTTTCTTCAAACGACGCCTTTGCAATTGGACCAATATTATCATTATTAATTCCATGTCTGAATATCGATATTAATTTATTCGTAAATGTCATTCTATCACACAATACACTTAAATGATGGAAATTAATATACGTTCCATCAAATTCCACAACATCCACCAATTCATTGTATATCGTTTGCCGTGCCGCTTCAATTCCAAATATCTCGTATATTTCAATAATATCATTACTATATGTCCTCGACGAATCGATATAATCCAATGCGAGTACATCTAATATATTCGTTCCGATTGTATCCAGTACCCAAATATCCTGTTTTTTATACGATCCGGCACTTTCAATGACATTATCTTTAATCTTTCTAAGAATGACTTTCTTGATATTCTTAACTCCACGAATAATCACATTATTCAATAACTGGTCTTGGAAATTCTTCAGGATATATATTTGATCCGATTGATCTAATGGGTTAATTTTCAAGTTTTTTCCGGACGCCTTACCCTTACTTAACACGTTATTCATACGAATGCGGAATACTAATTTGTCCGCATTGTAGTCCGAGTACACACACGAAATTTCATTTTGGTATCCATTTTTTAATGTGAAATTAATATCATCCATCGTAATATTTTTCTCCAACATAATCTCCGGGTCCATTACCATTCTAATAATCCATTTTGATTTCTCATTATCGTCGGTTAAAGACATTTCCGCACACTCATCTATCATTTGCTCAAATGACCTATACTGCTCCATCGTATTCTCATCTTCACTAATCAATGTATTCAAATTATCTGGGTCAAAACACATCTCTATCGACTGCACAATTTCTTGCAATTTGGTATGTTCCAACATATACATAATCGATTGCGCCTTTTCCCTATCCGTCTCTTCTTCCGGCTTCAAGAAAACGGTCAATGACGGATTCTTTGGTTCAGATGATAATGACAAAATTTCCTCAATTCTCGGTACGCCTCGCGTGACGTTTGACTTGCTAGAAATTCCGGTGTGGTGAAATGTATTCAGAGTATTATGAACAATGACACCATAATCCGTCATAAAAGTTTGATTGCCTGGAACAGTGAAATCATAGACGTATTCTGTTTGATCTGGGGTATAAATTTCAATGTTGGTAATTTCGTCCCAAATAACACTTGAATTTGCGGCTTGTTTCAAGATACTGAGTTCATTCTCGATTTTCTTGACGTCTTCATGCGATTCAAATATCGAGATATATTTCTCCAATGTTCTGCGTCCAATCGATTCTTTCTTCGCCCATCGTCCATAATTACGGCTTTGACCGGGCAATTTAAGGATTTTTCCGCATGCCGCAATGACTTCGCCAAGTCCGTTGATTCTGTCAATATCGTCTGATAAACTGTATACATTTTCTCTTGAGTCATATGCAACTAGCTCATCTAATTTATCGGAATGTATTAATGAATTAATATGTTGTTTATATAATGGCGCGTATTTTGGTGAAATAGCTAAGTTATACATGGTTGATCCGCCGACAAATTGTTCTTTGATTGATCCAACTATATCAAAATAACTGAATAATATAGATACATCTTTGATCAATTGTTTTGATCTGCTACATACTCTAATTTGGTGATGACCTGCATCATTTTGAAAATTTCCGTCTCCATCTAGATATGCTTGAATAAGGCCCGCCTTGAATTCGTTTGGCGCCAAGAATGCAAAATCAGGCACTCGTTTTACAAATGAGCCGGTTCCACAAGTTTCAATCAGAGTATCAGCCAATAATTTATGCGAAAATATTGTGGTTATTCCTGGCCCATATTCTCCGGGTCGTTCATTTATTCTACATTCTTTTCCAAACATTTGAGCAAACCTTTTTGTGTTTTCGATGAAATGCTGTGAAATATTCGTAATACTAATAGTTCCTTGAGCAATATTCGTGCCTGTTTTTTTAAGTAAATGTCCTTCGGCCAAATATGCGCCAATGAACCATCCAAACAAATAATCCAATTTATATGTTTTAGTGCCTATATTAATAGTATCATTAACAAATGTGTTATCAATATGTTTTGCCACAGGAATGCGCATACCAACTGTCATGTCTGCTCCAATAATAGGCGCAACTTTTTGATCTTTTCTGATTAAATGCGAATGGCTGGTTGTTGTATCTACTATACGGCCACTTTTAGTTGTCACCTTCATCATCGCTCCATTTGGGGGATGTCTGCTAACATGCGATATTTTATTCCAGTGGGTTTGTTCTTGTTCATCCACGCCAACAATATAATATTCATCTTCTAATGTATCCAATAATGTCTCCACGCTATTAACGTGTCCAGTATTAAAGGTGAATTCTGGCAATTGATCGATAAAGCCATCGCACAATTCACCGATTTCTTCTGTGACCATGGAAATATTTTTTGTTTTTTTATTTATTTTTGCACACCTAATACGCTCTGTGAACCTACAACACATTTGCGTGGTCGGCTCTCCAATACTCTGCGCCGCAATCATTCCAACCATTTCACCTGGCGCAACAATCGCTCGTTTATAATTAAGTACGATGGTATCGAGCAGAATAGTGAGGGCTGCCTTATTAAATCGCTTGACATACAATAATTCCTTTGGTGACAAATTGAAATAATATAGCGTTTTAAATAATTCAGTTGGGGGAGCACATCTGATCTTTTCTAGATTCCCATACGTGAATTCAATCATTTCGAATGCTTCGAGTGGCGTGATGTCGGAAATAGAGTTGACAGTGATATTTTGTTGTCCTTGAATATTGTTGATGATATGCGCAAATGCTACAGGAACATTGACGACACTATCGCCTTTATTCTTGAAGACATTTTTGATAATACTATCTCTATTCACAATCATCATATCAGTATAAAATTTTGCCTTTACTTGGAATGCTTGTGCTTGGCGTTTCAAACGAGTCATTGTATTGGATACAAATATGGTGGACAACATTTTATTTTTCCCGGATTCGTCGGGGATATTGAAATGCGCGTAAATATCTTGGATGCTCATTGATACTAATGGGATGGGCTGATTTTCGACCTTGATGGGATCAATACCGTCATCGCCGTACGTGAACTGAACAATCTTGCCTTTATTTGTTCGCAATGCCATGTCGTACCCGACCATGAGATCTTCAAGACCCTTGATAAGTCGGCGCTGGATATATCCTGTAGTGCTTGTATCGCGGACTTGAAGACCGTTGGCTAATCCAAAATTGAGTGTGGTTGGAATGGTTAAATCGTACATTTTTGGGTGATTTTCTACACCAATGACATTTATTTCGACAATCGTATCTAATGCCACGTCATTATACGTTTCGTTCGTATTGATATTTGATATAATCATCCGAGAAATATACCGGTTAATTATCTCGCGTTCTTTTGGTATAAAAGAATCGGCGTATACTTTTCCATTAATCAGTAATTTTAATGCATGACGATATAATGCAGCACGCGTCTCAAATTCACCCAATACTTTTTCTATAAATAGTTTACACCATTGCGAACGAATTAATAATTCACAATCATTCGGATAATTTTTCACAATTCCAAAAATTCCAAGACGAGAACATAACATACTAAGATCTTCAATTAATTTTAATGAATCTGCAAATAATACAATATGATCACCTCTAACCCGTCCAAATGCGAAGAAGTATGCATTTAATAATCCAATGATGAAACGTTCAGGCGCGATAAATGATTCAACTGGAACTCGCAATTTAGTACGTGTCGACGAATCATAATTAATCTTTTCTTTTAGATAATTAGTCACTGTATCATCGACATTTTTGTATGAAGTTAATAAATGTCCGATAAATATACCATTTTCTTCATTCAACTCAAACTTAATGTTATCTATCATAATATGATCCGCTACAATAGGCGGTTCACATAACGCCGCGGTAACTGGAACACAATCCCCTACTTTAATATCTGGACTAAGCATTTCCTTTAATTTTTTGGTTTCTGTATTCCAAATCAATAACGATTTGCTTTCAGTAACAATAACATTTCTACCTCCGCTTGTCTTTATTTCATACAAGTGTGTTCCAGGATCATGTCTGGTGATGGCGGTAACTTCTCCCCAAGTAACCTGTCCATTTTCGTCCGTAGTAGGAATATACACGTCCCCATTATTAATATTCAATAATTCCATTTGCCGTTCAGTGAAATGCTGTACTTTTGTACTATTCTGAGTATCGTCTAATTGGGCATCTATCCATTTTCCAATTTCTGTATATTTAGCTTGACTATTTTCAATTATAATAATAGGAGTTTCCCATGTTACACTTTTCACAGCAGTATCAATAAGACCAACTCGTCCGGCCATTGCATGAAAGAATAATTCTTGGGGATTAAGTCCATTAATATATGAGCTTTCAACAAATCCGCGTGCGCCGGGCGAATCATCGAATTTTGTGAAATGCGGCAAGGTTCTGTTATCAAACCCGTAAGGAATACGACGCCCATCTACATTCTGTTGCCCTAAACACGAAACCATCTGGGAAATGTTAAGTTCACTACCCTTTGATCCCGCGTTTACCATGACTACAAATCGATTATCTTTATCCAAACTCTTCAGACCAATCTTCCCTGCTTCAGCGGATGCCTGATTTAATATATTATTCACTTTTGTTTCAAACTCCTCTTCATTTGTTTTTCCCGTATTATTTTCAAATACTCCTATTTGAGTCTGATCAATCAGATTCTTGACATCGTTTTTCTTCTCCGCGATAATTTTAATAATCGCTTGATTCGTCTTATCGTCTGCCTTTAAATCGCTAATACCAACACTAAACGCGCTTACCTTCAAATATTCGGTAACAATATTTTGCAAATCATCGATGAAATCGGCGGATGCCATATTCCCGTAATCATTGCATACACGATGAATCAACCCCTTTGATCCCGCGCCAAGAACCCCCTTTTCCATTTGTCCTCGAATATATTGTCCGTTTCTAATTTCAAGTACATTATTTGACGTTTTAGTATCTTCATCATCTCCAATCAGCTTAGTTTTATACATCATTGTTATAGGGGGTAATATTTGCGACAAAATATCAAAACTAGTAATAATCCCGTCTTTATTTCCAAATAACGCAGTATTGTTAACTCGCGAAAACATCATCAATAAATTCATTGCTTCTCTGGGCGTAAATCTAATATTTTCTCGTGTAAATCTGTAGCTCCCCAATAACGAGTCCTGGAAAATTCCAATAATAGACGCATTATTCGCCGGACTAATCATTTGATATGGCACCGCTGCCAAATTTCTTAATTCTGAATCTGACTCCATATCCTGTGCTAAATGAAGATTCATCTCCATGAATATTTTATAGGCTTACCAGCCACCTAATCTTTCGAATTAGGATTGGACTATACCTTGTGCCTTATCAGGTTGATTAGACCATCATATAAGACCTGTAACCGTCTAGTCTCTGAACCTTACCCATACTCTATCATAGCGAGTTTAGGGTCTTGGCTGCGGATTGCACAATCTTTCACGTTTTTACCATTGGGTTCGTCAATTAAACGAGTTCCTCTAAAATCTTTCGAAATTAGAGTGGTAGTAAAAGCTCTAAGTGGTTTCCCGCAATTTGATCACATTGCCATTTAATTAATTCTTATTATCTCAAGAATTGTTAAATAACTAGAGGATTATATCTATTCAATACCATATCTTCTTAAAAGATATCGAATAAGTAATCATTCCAATGTTTTCCCAACTAAGTATTGATTACAACTTAATTGGCATTCCCCTGTTGGTGACAAGATTTATCACCATCAAAGTCGGCATTATACGGCCGGGTGCAGGCAACGTTCATTCTAAATGTGTCGCCTTTATGCATGATACGAGCTATATGACAGAGCATTGACATACGATGTAAAGTAGGTTGTCTATTAAACAAAATCGGGTCACCATTCATCATGTGACGGTGAACCGTGTCGCCGTCTTCAAGAGTAATAGATTTCCTGTCTACATATCGCAATGTAATTGAATCGCCATTTTTTCGCTCTAATATTTTGGCACCCGGATGTTCATCGGGGCCATTTAATACCAATTTCATAAGAAATGCGCGGTTTGCACTGTTTACGATAATCGGTTTAGTAAGATTCTTTGCAATTTTCATTGGAATCCCTAATTCGCGAATGGAAATATTCGGGTCGGCGGTGATTACAGAACGCGCACTGAAATCAACACGTTTCGCCATAAGATTACCTCTCATTCTACCACCTTTTCCATTCAATCGATCCTTAATAGATTTTAAAGGACGACCCGATCGTTGTGCGACAGATGCTACCCCGGGGATTTTATTATCGACTTGAGTAGCGACATAATATTGGAGAACCGTTGTCCAATCTTCAATAACATTTGCCGGGGCATTATTTTCCATTTTTTCTTGCAATGTTTTATTTGTTTTTATAATATTGACTAAAATGTGACTTAAATCATCTTCACTGCGTTGTTGAGCATCATGTTTTACAGAAGGTCTGACTGCTGGTGGCGGTACTGCCATCACTTGACAAATCATCCAATCGGGGCGCGACCAGAGTGGACTGAATCCCATAAAGGAAACATCTTCATCCGAAATACGTTTGAGAATTTTAAGTACCATTTCGGGGGTGAGTTTTATATTCATCGGTTCATCGTTCGCATCAATCCATTCGGCGCAAATAGTCGCCAATCCTTCCTTTTTAATTTTTAATGGTTGTTTGCACCCACACCCATCCGAAGTCGACTCACCGCATTTTTTAATTTTACTAGATAATGCAAATACATATTTCCAACGATTATCTCCCGACATTTTAAGTGCTTGACGGTACATTTCTTTATTTATTAACAATTTGCTACACTTGAAACAAACACATCTTAATACTTTCAAGATGGTGCTTAAATATTGAATATAAAATACCGGACGAGCTAATTCAATATGTCCAAAATATCCCGGAGTTTGCATATAATCTAAACCATCAGTAGGACATATTAATCCGGGTTCGAGGACACCCATTCGTGGATCAAATAGACCGCCGATAATTGGTTTATTGTTGATATATGTATCTCTAGTAGTAATCTCGGCAACGGAACCCTTGCGGATTTCATCGGGAGATAGAATACTAAATTGTATTCCAATAATCTTGGAACAGTTATTGTGTTGCATGTTTGCCTTCGAAATTTTCGACATCTCCTTATAATACAATAATACTATTTAGATTGTTTTTAAATCAATTTTTATTTTGTTATTGTTTTATTTTGTTTTATTTGTTTTGTTTTGTTTGTTTGTTTGTTTTGTTTTGTTTTGTTTTG
>TBL_comb47_HYPODRAFT_10007090_pt1 | contig 11899 bp, 7 predicted proteins | sample TroBogypolimnion_40_FD_10682 | JGI IMG/M metagenome (IMG submission 10682) | reverse complement strand
CCCAAGCCCGCCGCGATCCAGCAACTGAAAATCCACGCCGCGGGCGTTGCCGAGTTCCATCACAGCCGGCGGCGCAAAAGCGAAGGCCAGCGCGTTACGATATTTGGAAAACGCCAGCATCGCCCGCCCGGAGACAGCTTTGGCCCGCAACTCCGGACGTTCGCGAAGTTTCCAATCCTTCAGCTTGACGAACACCAAGCCGTTGTTCTGGGCTCGGCCCGAAAAGCCAGTGCCGGTAATTGTCAGACATGAGTCCACAGCGTCTTTTTCGGTCTCGCGAAAATATTGCCGCACCTGAGCGGCAATCGCCTGGGTTTGCTCCAGAGTGCTGCCGGCCGGCGTGAGGATTTGGGAGAATAGGATTCCCTGATCTTCATCCGGCAGATAGGCGGTTGGCAATCGCATGAACAGAAAACCGATCACGCCAACAATCAGAACGTAGGCTATCAAATAGCGCGTTTTCTTGGCCAGCGAATGACCCACCAAGCCGACATAGCGGTCACGAATCCAAAAGAAGATCCGGTCAAACCACCGGAAAAACGGGCGCAGGAAGAAGATCGCATTCTCCGCCGGCTCGTGTCCCTTGAGCACCGGCCGGAGCAGCGACGCGCAGAGCACTGGCGTCAGAATCAAGGCCACCAATACCGACAACAACATAGCGGCGATGATCGTGATGGAGAATTGCCGGTAAATGACGCCGGTCGAGCCGGGGAAAAATGCCATCGGACCAAACACCGCCGAGAGTACCAGCCCGATGCCGATCAGCGCGCTGGTGATCTGGCCCATGGATTTGGTTGTGGCCTCACGTGGCGACAGGCCTTCTTCGGCCATGATGCGCTCGACGTTTTCCACCACGACAATCGCGTCGTCCACAAGCAACCCTATGGCCAGTACAATCGCGAACATCGTCAGCATGTTGATCGTAAAACCAAACGCACCCAGCGCCGCGAATGTTCCCAGCAACACCACCGGCACTGCAATCGTCGGAATCAACGTCGCCCGGAGGTTGCCCATGAACAGCCACATCACCAAAAACACCAACAGGACTGCCTCAAACAATGTCTTCACCACTTCATGGATGGCGACCCGGACAAACGGCGTGGTGTCGTACGGATAGATTACCTTCATGCCATGCGGGAAATACCGGCTCATCTCTTCCATCTTCTTTTTGACAGCATCGGCGGTGGCGAGCGCGTTGGCGCCCGGTTCTTGACGGATCGCCAGCGCGGCGGCCGGCAAGCCATTGTACCGCCGCAAAATATCATACGCCTCGGTTCCGAGTTCCGTCCGCCCGACATCGCGAATGCGCACCACGGAGCCGTCCGGGTTGGTGCGGATTGGGACGTTGGCGAATTCATCCGGAGTTTTCAAAAGGTTCTGGACGATGATGGAGGCGTTCATGCGTTGACCTTTGACTGCCGGCGCACCGCCAAACTGCCCCGCGGACACTTCGACGTTGTAGGCCCGCAATGCGGCAATCACGTCATCCATCGTCATGTGGTAATCGGTCAGCTTATCGGGATTGAGCCAGACCCGCATGGCGTACTGCGCGCCAAACTCAACCACCTCGCCGACACCCGGGACGCGGGCAAGCACTTTCTCTAGGTTGGAATAGGCGTAGTCCTGCAAGTCATTACTGTCCATGCTGCCGTCTTCAGAAATCAAGCTGAGGATGATCAGGTAATTCCGCGTGGACTTACTGACAGTAACGCCCTGCTGTTGGACCACATTGGGCAAGCTGGCCATGGCGAGTTGAAGTTTGTTTTGCACCTTGGCCCAATCCAGGTTCGGATCCGTCCCCGCCTTGAAGGTCAATTCGATGCGCGACGCACCGGCGGAATCGCTGGTGCCGGAGAGATACAGCATGTCGTCCAAGCCGGTCATCTTCGACTCGATGATCTGAGTGACGCTATTTTCCACCGTTTCCGCCGACGCGCCCGGATAAAACGAATCAATGGCAATGGCCGGCGGCGCGATCGGCGGATACTGCGAGATCGGCAGGTTATGGATAGCCAGGCAACCCAGCACCATCAAAATGATGGCGATGACCCAGGCGAACACTGGTCGGTCGAGAAAAAATCGTGATAGCATCTGAGATCTCCGTTAATGCGCTGGGGCCGGCGGGGCCGCAAACGGAACCGCTTTCACGGCGGTGCCGGGCCGGGCTCTTTGCAATCCCTCGACAATCACCCGGTCGCCGGGTGCCAGCCCGTCGGTGACGAGCCATTTGTCGCCAATCGCCCGGTCAAGCGTGAGCATGCGGGGCTCCACCAGGCCAACGGCGTTGACAGTCAGCGCCAGCGGATTGCCCTTCGGATCGCGCATGACCGACTGCTGGGGAATCAGGATAGCCTTTTCGTTGGCACCTTCTTTCACTGCCGTCCGCACAAACATCCCCGGCAACAACACGCCATTTGGATTCGGGAAAACCATGCGCAAAATAACCGTCGCCGTCGTCGGGTCCACTGAGACATCGCGGAATTGCAGCGTCCCTTCGGCTGGATACTTCGTGCCGTCTTCAAGGATGAGTTGCACGGCGTTCTGATTGTTGCTGTCGCGGGTCAACCGGCCATCTGCCAATCGTCGCTCCAAGCGCAGCAGATCCGCGGTTGATTGCGGCACGTCGACGTAGATCGGATCCATTTGTTGAATTGTGGCCAGCGGCATCGGCTGGTACGCCGTCACGATGGCGCCTTCGGTCACGGTGGATTTGCCAATTCGACCGGCAATTGGTGCCGTGATCTTTGTGTACGCCAAATTAATGCGTGCTGTTTCCGCGTCGGCTTCGGCTTGTTTCAGCGCGGCATCAGCATCATCGAAATCCTGTTGGCTAACCGCCTTGGAGCCGAGTGCTTCCTTGATGCGGTTCGCCCGCAACCGGAGCGCCGTCAGATTAGCATTGGCTTTGTCCAACACTGCCTGAAATGGTGCGGGATCAATTTGATAGAGCTGCTGGCCCGTCTGGACGTCCGCCCCTTCCGTAAACAGCCGCTTCATGATGAGGCCATTGACTTGTGGTCGGATTTCCGCGACGAGGTAGGGCGAGGTACGCCCCGGCAATTCAGTCGTTAGCACAAGTGATTGCGGGGTGACGGTCACCACCGCCACTTCCGACATTGGCGGTGGTCCCGCCTGTTGCGGGGCGCGTGAGCAACCAACCGCCAATATCAACACGACCGCAGACCAGAAATTATTTTTTATCATTTGGAGTCTCCCATCCGCCACCCAGCGCCTTATACAGCGCCACTAGATTATCTGCCACCGCCCGTTCACTGTCCGCCAGTTGATCGGCGGTTTGATACAACGACCGCTCGGCATCCAGCACGTTCAAGAAGTTGCCCAGCCCTTTCGTGTAAAGTTCGTTCGCCAACTCCAGCGCGCGCCGGTTGGCAGCGACCGCTTCGGCTAGCGCGTTTTGCCGGACCTGCTCGTTGGCATACGCCACGAGCGCGTTCTCAACATCGGCAAACGCCACAAGCACCGTCTTTTCATACGCCGCCAGTGTCTGCTCTGCGTGCGCATTCGCTGCCCGAATCTGGCTGTGCACATGGCCGAGGTCAAACAACCGCCACGTCATCGTTGGCCCGGCAGTCCAATACTTGCTGCCGGCGCCTAAAAAGTTACCTGCGCTCAAGCTTTGCAATCCGCCGGTCCCCAGCAACGAAAACTTTGGGAACAATTCTGCGGTTGCCACGCCGATCACCGCCGTGTCGGCGGCCAGTTGTCGCTCGGCGCGCCGCACATCCGGCCGGCGCCGCAACAATTCCGATGGCAAACCGACCGGTATGACCGGTGCTGTGACCGGGGCCGGCGCGATACCGGCGAGTTCTGCGAGCAATGCGCCCGGCTGTTGGCCGAGCAGAACGCCGAGTTGGTGAATGCCTTGCTTGGTTGCCGTGTCCAGCGCCGGCAATTGCGCGCGCGTGGTGGCGAGCAATGCCTCGGCTTGTTTAACGTCCAGCTCGCTGGTCAGACCAGCCTTATACCGGGCACGGGCAATCTCAACGGCTTCGGTCTGTGCTTTGATATTGTCGATAGCAATGGCGCGTCTCCGTTGGTAGCCACGAACTTCAATGTAGTTGCGCGCGACTTCAGCCAGTGTGCTGACCAGTACGGCATGCCGGTCTTCTTCGACGGTCTGGAACAATGCGTTGGCTTCTTGAATTTCCCGGCGCAAGCCGCCAAAAATATCAATTTCCCAGCTCGCGTCGAAATGCGCGTCATATGTGTTGATGTTCAATTTAGGCGGTAATTGCTGTTGTGCGTTCTTTGACAGTTCCGTGTTCATTACGCTGCCGGCACCGGTAATTGTCGGCGCGAGATCCCAGTACGCACCGGCGCGCAGAGCGCGGGCTTCCCGGAGCCGGCCTTCGGCAATGCGCACGTCGAGATTGGCTTTGACGGCGCGACTGATGAGCGAGTCCAACTCAGGATCGTTGAATGTCTTCCACCAATCATTTACCGGCGGTGTGGCGTTGGTGGCGCCGCCGAGTTGGGTTTCGCTCCAGCTTGCCGGCGCAGTGGATTTCGGCGGCTGATAGTTTGGGCCGACAGCGCAGCCGGCCAGGAGGCCGGTTACGAACGGCACAACGAGTGTCAGTTTTGATTTCATGATTATTTCTTTGTTCAATGCGCGAGACTAACCTGACCGGGCTGGCTACGTTTCATTAGAAACGCCAACGGGACAAACATGATCACCAACAGGCCCATTAAGAAAAAGTTGTCAATGTACGCCAGTAGGCGCGCCTGCTGCATCATCAAATTATTGATCAATCCGATGGTGCGCTGCTGAGCAGTCCAAGCAGTGCTGCCGGCAGCAGCTAACCAGCCGGTTAGCTTGTGCGCACCGGCCATAAACAAAACGCTGGAACCAGTCAGATGACTGGCGAGCACGGTCTGATGAAATTGCGCGCGCCGGGCCAAAATCGTCGTGACCAGTGAAATCCCGACGCTACCGCCAACGTTGCGGGCGAGATTGATGAGGCCGGAGGCGGCGTTGTTTTTGTCGCGCGCCAAGTAGGCGTAGGCAGCGATGTTGATCGGCAGAAAGATAAATGGCAGCGCGGCAGACTGAAAAACCCGGGCCATCATCAGCGTGGTGAAGTCAACCGTGAGGTTGAGCCGGGTCATGTAAATCAATGACACACCTAGGCCGATAAAGCCGGCCGCGAGCACTTTGCGCACATCAAAATGCGTCACCAAAAATCCGGCAACCGGCATCAAGAACATGATCAGAATCGCGCCAGGCGTAATTACCATGCCGGAGAGCATGGCTGTGTAACCCATCAGTTCCTGCGTGAACTGCGGCAGTAGCACCGTGCTCCCGTACAAGACGATGCCGAGGATAAACAGCATCATGGTCGCCATCGCAAAATTGCGCTGCTTGAACAGTCGCAAATCCACGACCGGATCTTTCACGCGCAGCTCCCAGAATATCGCCGCCACCAGCGCGACCACAAAAACCCACGTGAGCATGACGATGTACGTCGTCTCAAACCAATCTTCGCGCTGGCCTTTATCGAGCACGATTTGCAAGGCTGCCAGCCCGATGACGATCAAGCCAAAACCAATATAATCAATGCCTCGCCGCACCTGCCGGCGCTCTTTCAGGTACGGCGGATCTGCAATCAGCCGGTAAGTCAGCAGCAACGAGACAATGCCAACCGGGATGTTAATCAAGAAAATCCAGCGCCAACTGAAATTGTCCGTGATCCACCCACCTAGCGTCGGCCCCAATGCCGGCGCCGCCACCACCGCCATGCCGTACACCGCAAACGCCATACCGCGTTTCGCCGGCGGGAACGTGTCGGCCAGAATCGACTGTTCGCTCGGTTGCAAGCCGCCGCCGCCAATGCCCTGTAAAATCCGGAAAAATACCAGCCAGCCGAGGCTCGGAGCCAAGCCGCACAACAGCGAGCTGGTCGAGAACAAAGCCACGCAGCTCATATAAAATCGTTTCCGCCCAATTCGATCCGAAAACCAACCGCTCAACGGCAGCACGACTGCGTTCGCCACCAGGTACGAAGTTAGCACCCATGTGCTTTCATCCAGTCCCGCCGACAAATTGCCGGCAATGTGCGGCAACGACACGTTGGCGACGCTGGTGTCGAGCACTTCCATGAATGTCGCCAGTGTCACCACCAACGCAATCAGCCACGGACTATGCTTCGGCTTCCAGACCGCTTCGTCGTGTCGAAATTGGGAGACGGCGGAACTCATTCCACTTTGACGGCCGGCACCACTGACGCTCCGAGCGGAAAGGCCGGCACATCCGTTTCATCAAACAAAATTTTTACCGGCACCCGCTGCACCACCTTGACGTAATTACCTGCGGCATTTTCCGGCGGCAAGAGACTGAATTGCGCCCCGGTCCCGGCCTGAATACTGTCCACGTGGCCTTTAAATTGCCGGTGTGGTAGCGTGTCCACTTTAATGGAGACAGGCTGGCCCGGTTTCATCCGTTCCAATTGCGTTTCCTTGAAATTTGCCGTCACCCACTCATGTTCAGCAACAATCGCGAGCAGCCCTTGACCGGCTTGGAGATACTGGCCGACCTCGACCGCGCGCCGCGTGATTAAACCATCGACCGGTGCTGTGATTGTTGTGTACGACAACTCCAGCTCTGCTTGCCGGACCCCAACGGCGGCTTGCTCCACGCCGGTCACCGTGATGGCGATTTGTGTTTTCGCGAGACCGATTTGCGCATCGGACATCGCTGCTTTCTTCTGTACCACCTCGAGGGTGGCACCGGCTGCCTGTGCGGCAGCAACGGCCGCATCGAGCTGTTGCTGTGAAATCGCTCGGCTTTCAATTGCCCGATAGCGCTCCAAATCCGTTTGCGTACGCTTGGCCTCCGCGGCGGCGGCGGCGACCGCCGCGTGATCTTGTGCAGCTTGCGCTTCCGCAACGGTCAACAAACTTTGCGCTTGCGTCTGCCGGCTTTGGGCGACCGCCAGATTGGCGCGCGCGGCTTCGAGACGCACTTCGTAATCGCGCCGGTCAATTTGCAGCAGCAGGTCGTCTTTCTTCACGCGCTGGTTGTCAGTGACCAGCAATTGCGTCACGTGGCCGGCAATCCGTGGACTAATTTGAATTGCCCGCCCGTCAATGAACGCGTCGTCAGTCGTCTCGTATGGCCGGAAAGTGACGAAGTAATACCGCGCCCCCAGCGCGGTGAGCACCGCAATTATGACCAACGCGACCAGCCTGATTTTATTGTTGTGCCGACCATTACCGGTAGATGGTTCAGTTGTCGTTGTCATAGTCAGCTTGCTTGCCGGATCCCGGCCAAAGAGAATTGAGTGATGTGTTTCGCCAAACGTTCGATGTCTGCCGGTTCAAAACCTTGCTCAGGATGGATGTGTTGAATGGCTGGCCGCGCGTAATGAAAATACAAGCACTGGCCGAGGATGCTCAATTGGCATTGCCGGATCACCGTGACCGGTGCCCGGCGCCCCAACAACTCCAGCACGATTGCCTCCAGTTGTTTAAGAGCCGGTCCGTACACCTTGTCGATCAAAGCCGTCAGCGCTTTCGTCGGTTCCGTCATTTCATGCGCGATCAACTTGCCGTGCCAGGAAGGTTGCCCTTTGTCAGCAATCCGAAACAACAGTGACCGGACAAATGCGTGCAGCCGTTCCTCACTAGTCGCGTTCGGCCCCAGCCCGAGTGTCGGCGGATATTTCTGCAACGCCGCCTCGGAGCACGACTTCAACACGGCGAAGTACAGCCCTTCCTTGTCGCCGAAGTGGTAATTGATTGCCGCGACGTTTGCGCCCGCCCGCTGGCAGATTTCACGGACAGTTGCCGCCCGGAAGCCATGCGCAGCGAAAACTTCGCCGGCCGCTTCCAATAATCGTTGTTCAGTTACTCGGGTTGCGCGCATATTAAAACATATGTTTAGAACGCTTGTTTGAATTTGTCAAGCACCCTCACCTAGGCGCCGCGGTTGCCCGATGAAAATACCGGGCGGCAAAGAAACAACCCGCCGCAATAAGTGCCGAGATTGTGGCGATAAGGATTGCCATTGATTCGGGGTGTTGCAACCAATCCTGCAATTTCACCATCAAGACTTCGACTTTTCCGCCATAAAGTTCGATGTTTCGCGTGGACGTTTTTGAATCCGTCAACGACAGGGTGCTGTCCTGCCAGCCGCCGTTCGTGGGAGAAGTCAGCGTAGATTTCTGTCCGAGCCGGTACACAAGAGCAGCGCTACTAATACCAACAAACAACACAATCACGCCAACTATGTTAAGCGTCGCAGTGTGACGGAAGACGCTCATGTCACCGCCGCAAGTTCAGCCGCGCGTTGTTGCCGACGGACTTTGAAATGCTGGCGTAAATGTTCAAAGGCGAGATAGACTACCGGAGTGGTGTAGAGTGTGAGGACTTGTGAAAAAAACAGACCACCAACCACGGCAATACCCAGCGGACGGCGGAGTTCCGCACCGGCACCGAGAGCGAGCGCCAGCGGAACTGCGCCGAGCAACGCAGCCATTGTTGTCATCATGATAGGGCGGAACCGGATAACGCAGGCTTTGTAGATCGCATCCTCGGGCGACAAACCTTCTTCGCGTTCGGCCGCAAGCGCGAAGTCTATCATCATAATCGCATTCTTCTTCACGATGCCCATCAGTAGAATAATGGCGATAAACGAGACCAACGAAAGATCGACGCCAAACACCATCAAGGCGATCAGTGCGCCGACACCGGCCGATGGCAGTGTCGAAAGAATCGTGAGCGGATGAATCAAGCTTTCGTAGAGCATACCGAGTACGATGTAGACCGTAATCAATGCGGCCACCAACAGTAGTGGCAGCGTGGCCAATGACGATTGAAACACTTGGGCCGTACCCTGAAAACTGCCGTGGATGCTGGCCGGCAGTCGCAATTCCTGCGCGGCTCCCTCAATGATTGTGGTGGCCTGACCTAATGAGACGCCGGGCGGCAGGTTGAACGAAATTGTCACGCACGGAAATTGGCTTTGGTGATTAATCTGCAGGGCGGTGTTACTGGTCTTGAACTTCGCAACACTCGCCAGCGGGACTTGCTGGCCGGTATTGGACTTGACGTAAATTTTATTCAACGAGGCCGGGTCCAATTGATATTGCGGATCGACTTCGAGAACGATGTGGTGCTGGTTGTATTGTTCGTACAATGTCGCGACTTGACGCTGGCCGAAAGCGTCGTACAACGTGTTATCAATCACCTCCGGCTGGACACCTAGCCGCGCCGCCGCATCACGGTCTATGACGACGTCGGCTTGCAATCCGCGCATTTGGAGGTCGCTGCTGACGTCCGCCAATTTGGTGCTTTTGCGAAGTTGATTCACAAATCTTGGCGTCCAGTAATTGAGCGCGTCCAGATCTGTCGATTGCAAGGCGTACTGGTATTGCGCCCGACTGAGTCGGCCACCAACGCGGATATCCTGAACCGCTTGCAGGTACAATGTGATCCCCGGCACTCCGGCCAGTTTGCCACGCAAGCGGGCAATGATCTCATCGGCGTGCACCTTCCGCACGCTGAGTGGTTTGAGTGTAATGAACAACCGGCCATTATTAACGGTCGACGCCCCACCACCACCGCCAACGAAAGAACCTACGGTGTCCACCGCCGGATCGGCCAAAACAACTCGCGCCACTTGATCCTGCATCTTTGCCATGGTGGCGAACGACACGTCTTGCGCCGCATCAGTACTGCCCATCATGCTGCCGGTATCCTGCTGCGGGAAGAACCCTTTGGGCACGACGACGTACAAGGCGATGGTGCCGACGAACGTCCCGAGCGCGACCAAGAGCATGAACCCTTGGTGGCGCAGCACCCATTTCAAGCCGTGCTCATAGCCGGTCAGTCCCCAGTTGAACACGAGTTCACAGATGCGGTTGAACGGACCGGGTGGGCCATACTCAGCTTCCGGTTTCAGAAACCTGGAACACATCATTGGTGTCAACGTCAACGAGATGGCGCCGGACACGAGGATCGCGAGGCTCAAGGTCACGGCGAATTCGTGAAGCAACCGGCCCATTAGACCGCCCATAAATAACAAGGGAATGAACACCGCAACCAGTGATATGCTGATCGAGATGACTGTAAACCCGATTTGCTTCGCCCCTTTGAGCGCGGCCGGCAAGGCGTGTTCGCCTTGCTCGATATACCGGTACACGTTCTCGATGACGACAATCGCATCGTCCACGACAAACCCAACAGAAATCGTGATGGCCATCAGCGAGAGATTGTCGATGCTGTACCCGAGCAGGTACATGAACCCACACGTCCCGGCCAGCGCCAGCGGCACCGTCACGCTGGCAATGAAGGTTGGCCAGAACCGCCGCAGAAACAGGAAGATTACCATGATTACCAGCGCGATGCTCACCGCCATCGAAAACTGCACATCATTCACCGATGCGCGGATGGTCGTCGTGCGGTCGCTGAGCACCAGCAGTTTTACCGCCGGCGGAACCCAGTGGGACAATTGGGGCAACTGTGCCTTGATGCGATTGACAGTCTCGATGACGTTGGCATCGGCTTGTTTGAAGACAATCAACAACACCGCTCGCCGCATCTGGAACGTCTGGGTTCCCGCCCAGCCTGCCAGACGCGTGTTCTCGACGCCCTGTACGACTTGCCCCATCGCACTGAGCTTGATCGGGATGCTGTTGGTGTTTGCTAGAACCAACGGGCGAAATTCGCGGGCGTCGGTGATCTGGTCGTTGCTCGTCAACGTGTAGAAAACCTTTTCGCCATCGAGGCTGCCCTTGGGCTGATCCACGGCCACTTTGCTGAGAAATGTGCGGACATCTTCCAGGCTCAACCCGGTCGACGCCAACGCCGCTGGATTGATCTGCACCCGCACGGCCGATTTTTCTGCGCTGGGGATGAAAACTTGGCTAACACCTTCCACTTGGCTGAGCTTTTGCGCGATGATTGAGTCGGCGTATTCAAACACCCGCGATGCCGGCTCAGTGTCGGAGGTCATCGCCAGAATCATGACGGGCGCATCCGCCGGGTTTACCTTCCGGTACGTCGGCGGCCCCGGCAGGTTGACTGGCAACTCACTGGCCGCCGCATTAATCGCGGCCTGCACATCGCGCGCGGCCCCGTCGACATTGCGGTCGAGATCAAATTGGATCGTGATGCTCGTCCCTCCGAGCGTGCTGACCGAGGTGATTTCCGACACGCCGGAGATTTGCGCAATCCGTCGCTCCAATGGTGCCGCCAGCGACGACGCGACAGTTGCCGGATCCGCACCTGGCAGCGAAGCGTTCACAGAAATCATCGGGAAATCAACACGTGGAATCGCCGCGACCGGCAGAAATCGATACGCTACGATTCCCAAAAGAAACAGGCCCGCCGCCAGCAGCGATGTTCCTGCCGGGCGACGAATAAACGGCTCGGAAACGTTCATGGCGTGACTGGTTTCGGTTCCGTTTCCGGCAACAGACCGACCGTCGCGCGGCGGTGCCGGATCCATTTGCCGAGCCGGTCCATGTAGAGGTAAATCACCGGCGTCGTATACAACGTGAGCGTTTGCGACAAGATCAAACCACCGACAATCGCGATGCCCATCGGCCGGCGCAATTCCGAGCCGGTCCCCTGTTCTAGTGCCAGCGGCAACGCGCCGAGCAACGCCGCAAACGTCGTCATCATGATCGGCCGGAACCGCAGCAGACAGGCTTGATAGATGGATTGCTCGGGCGGCAGTCCCTGCTCGCGTTCGGCATCCAGCGCAAAGTCAATCATCATAATTGCGTTTTTCTTGACGATGCCAATCAGCAGGATGACGCCAATGAGCGCGATCATTGAAAAATCAGTATGGCAAATCAGCAGCGCCACCAAGGCCCCGACACCGGCCGACGGAAGCGTGGAGAGAATCGTGATCGGGTGAATATAACTTTCATAA
>TBL_comb47_HYPODRAFT_10007089_pt1 | contig 11900 bp, 7 predicted proteins | sample TroBogypolimnion_40_FD_10682 | JGI IMG/M metagenome (IMG submission 10682) | reverse complement strand
ATATCTCCACCAGGACCTCGACCCCGGTGTCGAACGAAGTCAGCGTCCCTCCCGGGCCGGCCGACATCCGTTTCCGGCGCCTCGCCTTGCGCCTTTCCCAGCGCAGCGTCAGCATGGCCCGGATCAATCCTCCGTAGCGCGCCTCCAGCTCATGGATGCGCGGAAAGCACGACGCCAGGGAAAGCTCGTCCGGGTCGCCCGCGAAGACTCCCGCGGCCATGGGCTCGATGAGCTTCTCCATCGCCTCGCGGCCCAACCGGCGGCAGGCGAACGCGGCCAAGGATTCATCCAGCCCCGGCGGCGGGGCGGCGAAAGGCTCGGCCAAGACCCGCAAGCGGCCCCGCACCGACAGCAGCCGCGAGCGCAGAAACTGCGCCGGGCTCTCCGGCAGGCGATGCATGGTCCCCCCGGAGAACACGAAGCGCTTGCGAGCGAAATCGGAAGCGGGCAGAAGCCGTCCGGCGCAGCCCAGCTCGGCCGCCAACTCCAAGGCGTGGGGCTTGTTGGTCAAAAATCCATTGGGGCCCCTTTCCATGACAAAGCCTTGCTCGCGCTGGGAACGCATGGTTCCGCCCGGCGTGGCGTCCTTCTCGAAGATCACGACCTCAGCTTGACGGCCTAGGTAATGAGCCGTGGCCAGGCCCGATATGCCGGCGCCGACGATGGCGACTCTAGCCATAGGCGGCTTTCGCGGCCAGGACCAGGTCCTTGAGCGCGGTGATGAAATCAGGAGCGTTGTTGAGGGCCGGGACCCGCAGGAAGGTCCGTATCCCCGCGCGCAAGGCGGCCTGCCGCAAGACGATGTCGATGTCGTAGCAGGTCTCCGAGCAGTCGCTCACGAAGCTCACGGGCACGGCCAGCACGGTGGGCGTCCCTTCGCGCCCCAGGCGGGCGACTTCCTCGACCGCGTCCGGCTCCAGCCAGCGGCCGCGCCCGGTCCGGCTCTGGAAGGCGAGGCAATGGGGCAGGCTGGGAAAGCGCCGGCGCACCGCCGCCACCGTACGCTCGACGTCGGCCCGATACGGATCGCCGGCCTCGACCGCGGAGCTGGGCACGCCGTGCGCGGTGAAGAGCAGGTGCGCCCGGCCGCCGGGCATGCCTGCCAAGGCCCGTTCCACCTGGCCGGCCAAAGCCGCGACATACCCTTCATGCTCGGGCCAGGCGCGGATGTCCTGAACGGGGATGGGGACAGCCGACTCCTGCAGGCCGCGGTGCAGGTCGTTAAGGCTGGAACCGGTGCTGCCGCGGAAGAACTGGGGATACAAGGGTAAAGCCACCACCCGGTCCACTTGATCGGCCCGCAGGCGGCGCACCGCCTCGGCCGCGGAAGGCCGGCAGTAGCGCAGGGCGGCGTAGACGCGGAAATCGCCGGCGCCGCGCAGGGCCTCTTCCAGGGACCGGGCCTGGAGTCCGGTGATCCGGTTCAAAGGCGAGCCGCCGCCCATGGCCGCCAGGCTCCGGCGCAATCTGGCCGCGTGCAAGCCGGAGACCGCCCAAGCAAAGAACGGCTGCAAGGCCGGATACTTCAGGCGCACGAGGTCACGGTCCGCCAGCAGGCGGCGCAGGTAAGGCCGGACCTCGCCGAGGCTGTCGGGCTCGCCCATACTCAGCAGAACCACGCCGACGCGCCCGGCCATGCCTAGATTCTTCGGCCCAGACGATGCACCACCTCGACCAAGGCGGCTGCGGTCTGCGGATCGGTCGCGGGCAGGATGCCGTGGCCCAGGTTGAAGATGTGCCCGCCCGCAGCCCGGCCCCGGCGCATGACCTCGGCCGCCGCGGCCTCCACCTCCGGGACCGGTCGCAAGAGCGTCTCCGGGGCAAGGTTGCCTTGCAGGACGAAGCCCTGCCCCACGGCCTGCGCGGCCTCGTCCAAGCCCACGCGCCAGTCGATGGAAAGAACATCCACGGGAAGCCGGCGCAAATGCGGCAAGAGCCGCCGGCAGTCCTGCGTGAAATGGATCACCGGCGCGCCCCGGCTCCGGAGGGCCGAGGCCACCCGGACGGTGTAGGGCAGCACTTTCGCCTCATATTCGGCGGGCTCCAGAACGCCGGCCCAGGTGTCGAAGAGCTGGATGGCCTGCGCCCCGGCGTCGAGCTGCGCGCCGGCGTAGTCTCCCACCGCGGCCGCGAGCTTGTCCATGAGCGCGGCGTAGACCTGCGGCGCCTCGCGCATGAGCGCGCGCAGCTTCTTGAAATCCTTGGACTTCCCGCCCTCGACGACGTAGCAAGCCAAAGTGAAAGGCAGGCCGCAGAAGCCGATGAGCGGGACCTGGCCCGAAAGCTCGCGCCTCAGGATGCGTATGGCCTCCAGCGTGAAGCCCAGGTCGGCGGTCGGATCCGGCGCGCGCAGCGCCGCGACGTCGCGTAGATCCTTCACTCCACCGCCCAGGACCGGCCCCTGGTGTTCCCGGAACTCCAAGGGCACTCCCATGGCTTCGACCAGGATGAGGATGTCCGAGAACAATATCGCCGCGTCCACGCCCAGGCGGAGCACCGGCTGAAGAGTCGCGCGCACGGCCAGCTCCGGGGTCTTGCAGACCTCCAGGAAGCCGTGCTGGGCGCGCAGGGCGCGATACTCCGGCAGGAAGCGGCCGGCCTGGCGCATCATCCAGACAGGCGTCGTGTCCACGGCCTCCTTGCGGCAGGCTTTCAGAAAACGGTCGTTAGGCATCCGGGGCTCCCGCAGCCCTCATGCGCAAGGGCATGTAGCCGCATAACGGTTCTTCGGCCAGGGGGTCGCCGGAGATGAGCGCGGCCCGGGCACGGCAGCCGCCGCAGACCTTGAGGTACTCGCAGGCTCCGCAGCGGCCCTTATAGCTCTTGAAATCGCGCAGGGACCGGAACAGCTCGGAATCCTGCCATATCTCCTTGAAGGACTTCTCCTTGACGTTTCCGGCCGACACCGGGAAATAGGAGCAGGGCTGGACCTCGCCGTTGCGGTCGATGAAGGCGATGCTCTGGCCGCACACGCAGCCCTTGCCTCCGCCCGGCGAGAAGGTCAAGGACCTCCGGACCAGGGCCGAACCCTCGGCCTTGGCTTTCTGCGCCGCGATGCGGTAATACTGGGGCGCGCAGGTGGGCCGCACCAGCATACCGGTTTCTTCTTTCTCCATGGCGCAATGCCATTGCAGGATCTTCTCGTAATCCTCCGGGCTGATAAGCTCGCCGAGGATATCCTGACCGCGGCCCGTGGGCACGACCATGAAAAGGTACCAGGCCCGCGCGCCCAAGGATTTGGCCAAGCGATAGGCCGGCTCGATATCGTCCTGATTGCGCTTGGTGAAGGAGGAATTGATGATGAATTCGATGCCATGCCGACGGAAGGCCTCGGCAGCCTTCACGGTTCCGGCGAAAGCGCCGGGCTGGCGGCGGAAGTCGTCGTGGACCCGCGCCGTGGCCCCGTCCAGGGAAAGGGACACGATGCGGATCCCGGCGGCCTTGATCTCCGCGCAGACCTCGTCGGTGACCAAGGTCCCGTTGGTGGCCAGGGCCATCCGGAAGCCTTGCCGCACGCCGTGGCGGGCCAGTTCGAACAGGTCCGGACGCAGAAGGGGCTCTCCTCCCGAAAGGACGAGCACAGGTTTGCAGAAAGAGGCGATGTCGTCCATGAGGGCCTTGGCCTGGGCCGTGGTAAAGGCGCTCTCGGGCCCCGGTTCCCCGGAACGGGAGCGGCAATGGACGCAGGCCAGGTTGCAGCGGCCCGTGACCTCCCAGGCGATCCATTTCGGGACGAATTCCTGCGGCTCACCCATCATTCAATTATAGACTATAATTGTTTCTCCCTAATATGGATTCCGGCCTTCATCGTCTGGCGCAACTTCGCGAACTTCTGAGCCTGGGGACCTGGAAATCCGATACGATCCAGGTCGGGCCCTTCGTCTTCCATGCCTCCGGAACCGGCGAGCGCGTCGCTCCGTCCGCAGGGCTGGAGGGCTTTGTCTTCGCGGAACGGATACTCTCCCGCGCCTTTGGCGCGGACGCGATGCTCCACCAGATCCAGGACTACGGCCGCTACCTCGACGACCTGCTCGCTCCAGTGCCCTGGACACAGGACGCCCGCAGGACCATCCAGGACCTGCTCAGCGCTCCGGACTCCGACGCGGCCAAATACGAGAGGCTCATGGCTTTCGTGCGGCGGTACACGGAGAGCCTGCGGGAAGAGCTGGCAGCCTTGGACCAAAGCCGCTGGATCCGCAGCGCCGGCATATACGAGATATTCCCGCGCGCCTACAACCTCGCAGGAAAGAGGGCGGCTCTCGGCCGGCCCGCGGGCGGCAAGGCCCCTTTCTTCGCGGACTTCGGCATGCAGGACATCCTCGACATCAAGGACCTGGGCTTCGACACGATCTGGGCCATGGGCATCTTCCCCATCGGCGAGCGCAACCGTTCCGGGACCGCCGGAGGCTCGCCCTACTCCATCCAGGACCATGCCGCCGTCAACCCGGACCTGGGCTCTCCCGAGGACTTCCGCAGCTTCGTCTCCCGCGTCCATCAGGCCGGCATGCGACTCATCATCGACTTCGTGCCCAACCATGCCGCCATGGACTCCAGATTCCTGCGGGACCATCCGGAGTTCTTCCTTCATAAGGACCCCGAACCGGCGCATCCGGACGAGCCGGACGAAGGCTATTTCGCCTGGGCCTCCCGCGCCGGCCGCAAACTCTGGCTCCGATACGGCGGCTACGAAGTGTTCGGCAGCGTCAACTTCTGGAACGACACGGCGCAACTGGACTATGCGCAGGAGTCCCTGCGCCGGGAGATGACACGCATCGTCCGCTCCTGGGTGGAACGCTTCGGCGTGGACGGCTTCCGGGTGGACATGGCCTACCTGGACCTCAACGCCAATTTCACCCGCGCCTGGGGCGTCGCCATGCCGCCGCGGGAATTCCTGGAAGAGCTGATCTCCTCCGTCAAAGCCGGCTGCCCGGCGACCGCCTTCATCGCCGAGAGCTACGACAACTGGGACGAGCTATCGGCCTGCGGATTCGACCTCATCTACACCAAGAACGACATGGCCCGGCCCGGCGGCCACGCGGGCTGGTACGACGCCCTGCAAAGCCGCGACCCGGACCGCATCCGCGCCGCCATCGACCGGGCCGAGTTCCTGCAATGGCAGAAGGGCGGCGCGGACATGCTGGCCTTCATCGGCAACCACGACGAAGCCGCGCCCGCGCGCGCCTTCGGCCCTTGGACGCGCGGGGCGGCGCTGCTGACCCTGCTGTTGCCGGGCGGCAGGCTTTTCTACGGATCTCAAGAGATAGGATTCGACCAGCCCGGTTCAAGCGAGCCCAAATCCCTGCCGTTCAACGAGCCGGTGGAAGTGGACTGGGCGAATGCCGACTGCGAGGTCGCGCAGTTCTACGGGGAGACCCTGCGGACCGCGGAGGCTCTGCGCCGGCATCTGGAAGCTCCCCGGCTCAAGGCCCTGCATCCCCAAGGCGCTCCGGCATGGGTAGGCTATGCCCTGGTCGCTCCCGGACAGAGCCGGCCCGGCGCGCTGGTGCTGGCCAATCCCTCCGAGCAAGAGGCCGCCGTGGATTTCCACGACCCCGAACTAAAGACCGGCTGGGCCGGCACGTTACCGGCCTTTGGTTACGCCGTGGTCCAACCCGCTGACCCGGAATAGTCTTTAACGGGAAGCACCGGCCGCCACCGCGGCCTGCAGGTCCTTGCGCCAAGGCCAGGACGCGGAAGCCGCGCTCAAGGCTTTCAGCCGGTCCTGCCTGGCCTGGGCCGGCTTGCCCATAGCCGCCAGCGTGTTGGCCCGGGCGGCCAGGGCATCCGCCCTGGTGTTGTTCCGGTCAGGAATCAGTTCCAACAGCTTCCCGTAGCAAGCGACGGCCTGCTCATTGCGGCCGGAAAGGGCGAGCAAGGTCCCCAGGCTCATCCAGGCGGAAGGATTGCCCGCGTCGAGGTCCAGGGCTTTCTGAATGGCGGCCTCGGCCTCTCGGGGGCGGCCCTGGCGCGCCAAGGCGATCCCCTGAGCCACGAGCTTTTCGGCTTGGCCGCGGTCGCGCGGCAGGCCGCCGGCGGCCGCCAGCAGTCCTCTCTTCGCCTCCGCGAAGCTGACGCCAAGCGCCGCTCGCTGCGAGATGAGGCCGGTCAAGTCGCGGATGGCGTAAGCGTCGCCCGGCGCCTCATAGAGCCAATCCATGAGATAGCGCACCCGCAGCCGCTGCCGGGGATCCGTGATGCGGCCGGACAAGGTGCGCGAGAGCTGGTCCAATTCGGCGGGGCTCAAGGCCGGGCCTGCCGCAACGGCCGGCGCCGGCTCCATGCGCAGGCGGCAGTATTTGCGGCCTTGGGGCGAGACGAGGCTGCAATCCAAGGCGAAGGCGGCCTCCAGCTCCTGGCGCAAAGAAACGAGCTTTCCAACTGTCTGCGGGGCTTGGGGGGCCGAGACCGCGAATATCCGCTTGAGCTTTTGCGCTCCCATATCATCCGAGCGCACGGGCGTCCACTCGCCGTGATCTTCAAGAGCGAAATAGACCTTGCGGCCTGCGGCCAGCGCGGCCCGGACCCTGGGCCTGAGCTGGGGCAGGCGGCAGCGCGGAACCATCGTATCGGAGTCCTTGACCAGCTCCCCGACCGTTAGGAAATTCAGATGCCTCGGGTAGAACAGTTCCGGAAACGGCGCTCCCGGAACGAGCATCAAATCCCCGGGGCTCAGCAGGCCGTCCAAGTATGCCGTTTCCTTATATATCGGGTCGCCTTGGGGCCCGAAGTCCGGAAGGCGGCTCAGAGCATTGCCGGTCAAGACGACCATGCCGGCGCAGGCAAAAGCCGCGCGCAGGGCCTTATGCCGGGAGGCCGGTATGGCCATGAGGATGGGCGCCGCCAAGATGAAGCCATAGACGAAGCCGTTGGCGGTGTTATTGATGACGAAGAACAGTCCGAAGCAGACGCAGGCCGCCAGGGCGAGGATCAGGGCCCGCGATGGTGCGGGATCGGATGCCGGCTGCGTCCTTTTGAAAAAAAGCGTCCCGATGGATGCACCAGCGGCCAAGAACAGCAAGGCTGAAGCGCCGACAAAGCGGCCCGTGCGGATGAAATCCCGAATCTGGCTTGCGGCATTGCGGCTGGTGTAGATCGAGGTTCCGGGTTCCTGCTCGATCATCCTGAAGAAATCATGGAAAGAAGCATGGCGCAGGAAGTCCGGCACGAGGCCGTAATGAGCGGCGAAGGCCGCATAGCCCAGGGCCGCCATGAAGGCCAGCCCTCCGAGGAAGAGGGCCCAAAGCCGCGCGGCCTTCTTCGTGAGGCCGGCCTCCTGCCATGCCGCCAAGGCCGCCACGGGGATCAAAGCCATGGCGGCGGTGTGGAAGCCCATGGCCAGCCCGGCCGCGGCTCCGGCCAGGGCATGCCTGCGGCGTTGCTCCGAGGGCAGAGGACCGATGAGGTATATCAGGCACAGTATCGAGGCGGCCGAGGCCAGGGCGTAGGGATCCGGTCTCAAGGCGCCGGCCCAGAAACCGCGGGAGAAGCCGAGCAGCAGGACGCTCATGGCGGCCGTCAAGGAGTCGACGCAAAGGCGTTCCACGAGCCAGAACAGCGCGGCCAAGGCGAGGCTTGCTACCGCAAGATTGGTCAGTTCCAGCGGCATGAGCATCTTGCCGGAATAGCCGGCATGTCCCAGAAAAAACCGCAGGGCGCTGAGCAAGGGAAGGAAGAGGGGATGGCAGAGGTCCGAGGGGCCGGTAGGTTGGCCTTGGTTTAGGGCCAGGAGGTAGCGGAGGTCTATGCAGCCGTAGGGCAACAGGCTCCGGCTGAGCCAGAACCAAACCACGAGCCCAGCCGCGAATATGGCGCGGCCTGCCCAACGATTGGTGGGGAGTGCGGTCAACGCCGCGCTACGGAGTCTGCGGCGCTTTTTCTTGGTCCAAGCCTTGATGGGATTGCGCGGCGCGCTGGTGTACCGCATCGTAGTCTGGGGCGGTCGGCCGCTTGGGGCAGCCTGCCGCAAAAAGGGTCAACAAAAAAAGGCTCGCGTAGACTAGAGTCCGGTTCATGGGGTTCCTCCGCTGCGATACGTCACAACCTAAAGCCAATCATAACAAAAATTCAGTACCAGCCTATCGGCGCCTCATCCAGGTTGATGTTGACCTGCTTGGTCTCCAGATATTCCTCGATGCCGTAAAGGCCCAGTTCCCGGCCCCAGCCGCTCTGCTTGTAGCCCCCCCAAGGCATCTCGTTGTAAGTCGGATGGTAAGTATTGATCCAGGTGATGCCCGCGCGCAGTTCGCGGATGACGCGCAGGCCCCGCGTGATGTCCTTGGTCCACACCGCCGCCGCCAGCCCGTATTCGGTGTCGTTGGCCAGCCGGATCGCCTCCGCTTCATTTTTGAACGGGATGACCGCCAGCACCGGGCCGAAGATCTCCTCGCGCGCGATGCGCATGGAAGGCTTCACGCCGTCGAAAATGGTCGGCTCCACAAAGAACCCCTTGTCGAATTCAGCGCCCTTCGGCCGCTTTCCGCCGCAGACCAACCGCGCTCCCTCCTCCTGGCCCAGGCGGATGAAGGATTCGACCTTCTCCCGGTGCGCCGCGGAGATCAGCGGCCCCATCTTGACCCCCGGCGTCAGCCCGTGGCCCAGCTTGATATTCGGGATCTTGGCCAGCATCGCCTCGACGAGGCGCTTGTGGATGGATTCCTCCACCAGCAGGCGGGAGCCCGCGGAGCACACCTCGCCCTGGTTGGCGAAAGCGGCAAAAAGCGCCCCGTCCACCGCGGCCGTGAAATCCGCGTCGGCGAACACGATGTTGGGGTTCTTGCCGCCCAGCTCCAAGGTGGTCTTCTTGATGTTGCCCGCGGCCCCGGAGATGATCCTGCGCCCGGTGGCGGTCCCGCCGGTGAAGGCGACCTTGTCCACCAGCGGGCTGCGGGCGAGCTCCTCGCCCGCTCCGGCGCCGGGCCCGGTGATGACATTGACCACGCCCGGAGGCAGGTCCAGCTCCGCCATCAAGCGGGCCAGCTCCAGGGCGGTCAGCGGGGTCAGCTCCGAGGGCTTGAGCACGCAGGTATTGCCCGCGGCCAAGGCGGGCGCCAGCTTCCAGGCCGCCATCAGAAGCGGATAATTCCAGGGGATGATCTGGCCGCAGACGCCGATGGGCTCGCGGAGCACGAATCTCACGGAGTTGGCGGGCACGGACATGGTGTGGCCGTGGATCTTGGAAGCGAGGCCGCCGTAGAACTCGAAGCAGTTGGCCGCGTCGGCCACGTCGGATTCGGCCTCGGCCAGGGGCTTGCCGCAGTTGCGGACTTCAAGTTCCGCGAGCATCTTGGCCTCGCCGCGGATCTTGTCGGCCAGGCGGAAAAGAAGCTTGCCGCGGTCCTGGGCCGCCGTCTTGCGCCAGGGGCCCGCGTCGAAGGCGGCGCGTGCCGCCTGGATGGCGGCCGCCGCGTCCCGGCCGTCCCCCTCCGGGACCTTGGCCAGAAGCTCTCCGTTGCCAGGGTCGCGGACCTCCCGCGTCGCCCCGCTGAGCGCTGGCGCCCATTTTCCGCCTATCCACATCCGGCATCCCTCGGCCATGGCATCCCCCCGTTCGCCTCAGGAAATTAAGCTCTTAGCCCGGCGGGGTGTCAAGGTTTCCGAGCTGAAGAGCGGTGCCTTGACGGCCGGCGTTGCGAGCGAGTAAACTGTCTTCCATGCCCGCGGCCAGCCGGACGCCCAGCACCCTCCGTCAAAAGCTGGGGCTTGTGGCATTCGGGCTTTTCTTGACTTTCCTTGGGCTTGAGGCGGCGCTGCGCCTGGGCGGCTTCATCACCCTGAGCCTGCAAGAACACAGGAACGCGGTCTCCTTGCGACAGGAAGGCGCCTACCGGATCCTGTGCCTCGGTGATTCCACCACGCAGGGGGCGTATCCCGCTTTTCTGGAACAGGCGCTCAACGGCAGGGATCTGGGCATCAGATTCAGCGTCATCGACCGAGGTCTCCGCGCAGCCAATTCATCGATGCTTATGAACCGGCTGGGGTCGGGCCTCGAGACCTATCATCCGGACATGGTTGTGGCAATGATGGGGATCAATGACCGCGGGCCGCACATGCCCTTTGAACCGGAGACGAGGTTCAAGACAGTGCGGCTCATCAGGACCCTGAAAACCTATAAGCTGGCAAGGATCTCTTGGATGCACATCGCCGGCGCCGGCAACCGCGTCAAGCCGGCCCGGCATGACGCCGTCGCGGCAGGGGAACCCGCTATCAAGCCCAAAGCTCGGCCAGCATTCGCGCAGGACCAGACGAATCAGGTCGTCAATCCCAAGAAAGACGCGGCCTTCAGGGAATTAGGCCGGGCTTATCGGGAGCAAGGCCGTTTCGCGGATGCCGAGGCGGCTTTCAAGAAGGCGCTCAAGATCGATCCCGGCGACGGCGATGTCTATTCGGACCTGGGAGATGTTTATAATCTTCGGCGCCAGAGCGCGAAGGCCGTGGCGGCATATCAAAAAGCGGTGCAAATCAATCCCGGGAACGACTCGGCTTATGCGGCATTAGGAAGGACATACTACAGTCAAGCCGATTTCGCGGAAGCAGTAGAGGCACATAGGAAAGCGCTGAAAATCAATCCCAGGGCTCGGGGAGAATACGGGGCGATGGCCTGGGCTATCGTGGGGTTGAGCGACACTCATTCGGAATCGCAAAAACAACTGGCGAAATCTCTTCTGCAAGAGCTGGCAGGGCAAGCGATCAAGGCCGACCTCAAACTGCAGGATAAGGTGTACGGGGCGATATCGACGGCTTATACGGAGCTGGACGAGCCCGGGCTGGCCAGACAATATCAGGAGAAGGCGGAGGAATCGAGACGGGAAGAATATGACCCGGTAACGGCGGACAATTTTCGTCGTCTGCATGAAATCCTTGACCGGCGCGGCGTCAAGCTGGTCTGCGTGCAATATCCGATGCGCGGCTTGGACCCGTTAAGGGAGATATTCCAAGGGAAAACCGACGGGATCGTATTCGTGGACAATGAGAAAATCTTCAGGGATGCTGTAAAAAAAAGCTCATTTAAGGAGTATTTCAAAGACATATTCGGCGGAGACTTTGGCCATTGCACGGACAAAGGCAACGAACTCCTCGCCCGCAATATCGCGGATGTCTTGGCGCGAGAGGTTTTCGGGAAATAGCGCCGCTCGCCGTCCGCGGCCTGCTATCCGTGGATGTTCGCCCACCCAGCCAGCGGGAATCCCTCGACGAAGAATTTTGCTATAATTCGGTCTCTGAGTCGAAAAAAACCGCCGCAACAGGTTCCCGCGATCCAGGTCCGCAAGGCCGAGCATCTGCGCCTCTGCGCCGAGGCGGATGTCGAATTCCAGGAGAAGACCACCTGGCTCGAGTGCGTCCACCTGGTGCACGACGCCATCGGCGGTCTGGATTGCGACGAAATCAGCACCCAGGCCACATTCCTCGGCCGGCGCCTGAAGGCGCCGCTCATGATCAGCGCCATCTCGGGCGGGTTCGCCGCGGCCCGTGACCTCAACCGGGACCTGGCTCAGGTCGCGCAGGAACTCGGCATAGCCTTCGCCCTCGGCAGCCAGCGGCCCATGCTCGAAGACCCCTCGCGCATCGGCTCCTACGCCGTGCGCCGCTACGCGCCGGATATCCCCATCGTGGGCAACATCGGCCTTCAGCAGGCCGCCGCCCGCGACCCCAAAGACATCGCCCGACTCGCCTCCAGCATCGAGGCCGACGGCCTGGCCGTACACCTCAACGCGGCCCAGGAACTCGGCCAGTCCGAAGGCGACCGGAGCTTTGCGGGCGGCCTCAAGTCCCTCCGCGCCTTGACGCGGCTCCTGCCCGGGCGGGTCATGGTCAAAGAAACAGGCTGCGGCATCTCCCGGGAGGCTGCGCGCAAGATCAAGGCGGCCGGGGTCTCCATCCTGGACACCTCCGGCGCGGGCGGG